>Ga0208767_1002794_pt1 | contig 12972 bp, 17 predicted proteins | sample VirMetDEL_Mar_21_FD_184514 | JGI IMG/M metagenome (GOLD analysis project Ga0208767, IMG submission 184514) | Aqueous microbial communities from the Delaware River and Bay under freshwater to marine salinity gradient to study organic matter... | ecosystem: Environmental > Aquatic > Marine >... | reverse complement strand
AAGCTGATAATTTCATTGGTGGATTACGTGGAGAGGTACAATTTAAAGCAAAGGCCGGTGAGGCAATAACAAAAGGTGACCCAGTTTATATATCTAGTTTTGACGTAACTGGAAACCTACCAGTTGTGGGTATTGCCGATGCTAATGACTTTAACAAAATGCCAGCGTTCGGTTTAGCAGAAAATACAGCATCTACAAATGCTTCTATAAATGTAGTGACGTTTGGTACCTTGTCGGGATTAGATACTAGCTCATTTAGCTTAGGGGATGTTTTATATGTATCTGACACAGGAACATTAACAGATACACGGCCAAAAACAGAATCATCACTTATACAAAATATCGGCAAAGTTCAAAGATCACATGCAACCTCAGGATCGATTAAAGTAGGTGGTGCTGGGCGTACAAACGATGTGCCAAACTTAAATGAGGGTAATGTGTTTATTGGTGATGCAACAGGTTGCGCTATAACTAGAGGCTTAACCCTTGATGATATATCAGAGACAGCCACAAACAAGCATTTTACATCTAGCGATAACACAAAACTAGATGGCATACAATCTGGGGCAGAGGTAAATGTAAATGCCGACTGGAACGCTGTTAGTGGTGATGCTCAGATATTAAATAAACCCACAACGATAACAAGTGCAGAGCAAACTAAGCTAGGATATATATCCGTTACACAAGCAGTAGACCTAGACACGATGGAATCTGATATAACAACAAACAACGCAAAAGTAACCAATGCAACACATACAGGGGATGTTACAGGTGCTACCGCCTTAACGATTGCGGATGAAGCTGTTACTAATGCAAAAATTGCACATGTTGCTACTGGAACGGTTAAGGGCAGAACAACAGCAGGGACAGGGGATGTCGAAGATTTAACAATATCAACAACTTTAAAAACAGCATTAAGTCTAGTTAAGGGCGATGTTGGTCTTGGGAATGTAGCAAATGTAGATACAACTAACGCAACTAATATCTCTAGCGGAACGTTAGCAGAAGCACGATTACCAAGTATAGATGCGGATAATACAACAATAAGTAATTTAACGGTTACAAATCTAAAAGCTGGGGTACTTGATACAGATTTAAACAGTGTTAGTACAAGTCACGATACACTTGCAAGTGCTAAAGCAATAAAGGATTATGTAGATGCGAGGGTGCAGTATGCATTGGATAATGCTACTCAGTATTTTGGATAGGAGGAAATATGTTAGTTAGTGACGTTATAGATAGAATTAATACAGCAATAAGCGACGAAGATAGCACAAAAGCGACTAGCAGCTTATTTAGTAATAAAAGAAAAGTTAGCCAACTTAAAAATGCCTTGGATGTATACGCAAGTACCACAAAAGGAATAGAAGATATATTTAGTACACCTGTTAATACTTCAAGCCGAGTAGTTACAGGCCCAACAGATGCCATAAGATCAGAGGCGTATAGATTAGCTTATATATGGCGCGATGGCCGAAAAAATGCAATGAGCTTTAAGGATTTGAATTACGTAACAACGGAATTCCCCTATAATACCTATGCAGGGATTCCACGATTTTTTAATGTTTGGAATAATGAAATTACAATATATCCAGACAATAACAATTCAGCACAGACAACGACTCTTAATGGTGCAATTAGTGACAGTGCTACAACAATTACAGTGGCCTCAACCAATAGTTTTCCTGATTTAAATGGCCGTATAACAATAAATAATGAAAAGATACGCTATACAGCCAAAACAGCAACAACATTTACCGGATGTACTAGAGGTATTGAGGGAACAACAGCAGCAGGGCATAGTAATGCCGATACAGTAACTCATAATAACTTTGTTTTACATTACAGAAAAAAGCATTTTGAAATTAGTGTTGATGCAAACGATACGATATCAGCCACTGATTTAGCTAAAGAAATGGAAATTCCAGACGAGCATGTAGAACCTATAATTGATTTAGTGGCTTACAGGCTTTTAATTTTGATTGATGACTACAATCGAGCAGATAGATATAAAATTGATGCCTCAGCCTTTTATAGACAAGCTAAAAATGATATTGAAGCTGGTTATGGCGATGTAATGAAAGCTGGTATGATTGGACAACCGTATGATTGGGAAGTTAATAATATAGGGAGTACAATTTGAGCTTTGTTGTAGAATCGTATCAATCTAAAGGGCTTAGGGATGATAAAGGACGAAAGTTCGTATCACCTGATTATTTTTATAATATTGAAAATATGAACTATGACAACATCATAGGATGTCAAAGAATAAAAGCCCCTAGTGTTGAATATAACGTAGGCAGCAATCAAATTGATGGTGGTTATGATTTTAGGTACATTGATGCAGTCGGGCAATTTCAAAGTGAAAAAATAATTGTTCAAGGTGGCTCAATCGTTAAAGACTTTTTAACTTCTCCAACTACCATTTATACCGGATTAACAGCAGGGAAAAAATGCACGTTCGGAATATTAAACGATAAGCTATTTATTTCTAATGGGTTTGATTATCCATTGGTTTATGATGGAAGCTATGTTAAGGAAATGGGCGCACCTACTGCCAAAGACTTGCTTGTAGCAGGTGGCTTAACAGGAGCTTACTATTACGCGATGACATATGTTATTGATGGTGTCGAAATTATACTTGGAACTAAGTCAAATACAATTACCGTATCAAGTAAAAGCATTGATCTTGATTTACCAGTAGGAATAGCAACTTGCACAGCACGTAAAATATACCGTACAGAGGCAGGGGGAAGCACATTAAAACTACTAACAACTATTAACGATAACACCACCACAACGTATCAAGACAATACAGCGGATGGATCACTTGGTGCAAATATACCGAGTACAAACAGCTCATGCCCAACACCACAGTTTATAACTGTTAAAGACGAAAAAATAATAGGGGCGGTTAATGCCAATAGACCAAACTACTTGTATGTCACAGAGTTTGAGGTAGAAGTGTTTTTTAACACGTCGGGCGTATATGATGTATCGGGTGTAGGAAACGATAATTCACCTTTAACAGGATTAATAGAAGACTATAACCAGATCGTAGTTTTTTCAGAAAACCATATATATTTAGCTGATACGTCAGGATTAACAACAAGTGTAAAACAAACAACGTCAAACGTTGGATGCATTGATGGTTTTAGTATTGCGAGAATACCAGAGAATGACATATTACAGGGCGGTATTATGTTTGTTTCTAATTTGTACGATGTTCGGATTTTTAGCGGTAATATTGCCACAAACTTAGCCACAAGTTTTGATAACTTAACAACAAATAATTTTTCTAGCGCAATAAATAAAGATAGTTTAAAAAATCAGTTAAAAGATAACCGATTAGAAGCAGCATTTTTTGATTATAAATATCATTTGATTGCTGAAACATTTATGTATGTTTACGATATACGTATTTCAGGATGGACGAAGTATTTTATTAAAACAACAAGTTACACCCCTATTTATTGGCGGTTTTTTCAGATCGACCAAACGTTGTATATTACCCAAAAAAATGCAGGTATTGTGGAGCAAATGTACAATGCTTTGAATTATCGTGGGGAAGAATTAACAGCGTTTTTTGAAACGCCTGAAATAGCGGTGGGAACAGAACAAAAATTCTATAAAAATTTATATGTGTATTATGACAAGTCAGGAAGTAATACTTTAACAGCAACTGCAACAATAGACAGCACAAAAACAGTAACTGCCACCATCACTTATGATGGAGCGTATTATGACTTTGATTATTTCGATGAAGATTATTTTGAGACGACAGAAGACGAAGAAGATTACAAAGTAATATACATAAATAAATACGCAAATTGGATGCGTTTTAAAATAAGCACACAAACACAAGCCATTATTAAAGGATGGAAATTGGAAGGGCGTATAATTCAATGAATGTGGAGTATGTAACGAATAATGATATTGATGAAATTGTTAGCTTCGGTGAGCAATGTTTTAGAAATATGAAATTAGATAAATTAGGATTAAATTATTGTAAAAAAAGCCATACTCAAAACATGAAAAGGTATATTAATACGGACACCTATGTCAGTATTAAATGCATGAAAGATCAGTCTATTATTGGTTTTTTATCAGCTTATGCGTCACCGCAGATATTTAACAATGATCGTGGCATCATGAATGTTTTTACAATACAGGCCAAACCCGGACTGCCAAGCATAACTAAGGGACGTGTTGTAAATGCATTAAGGGTATTTATTGAAGATATATGTAAAAAAGTAGGAATACAATTAATTAATTTTCAGGCAATGATTAGTAATGATTTATCTAAATATTTAGAAAAACATAACTATAAAAAAGGCGATATTTTGTTATATAAGGAGGTAATTTAATATGGGAGCATTAGCACCAATAGGTATGGAGATAGGTAAACAGGCAGCGTTAGGCGTTGGATCGTCAATGTTAGCGAGTGAAGCAAATAAGGCACTTGGACAAACGCAAAAGTCAGGAATACAATCCGGAATGATTTCACCGGCCTTAACTAATTATTTAGGGAAATCCTTAGCGCAACTTGAAGAAGAAAAGAGACGTAAACAAATGTTAGATAGTAGAAGTTTAAATTATAATCCTAATAAATTTGGAGGGTATGCATAATGGGTGGTAAATCAGAAGAAAGAAAAATAAGTGAATCACAACTTGCAGCACAAAAAGAAATGGCAGATGTGCAACTAGCGCAACAATTAGCACAACTTAGAGGGCAACAGCTAGGCCAAGAAGAAGCACTTCAAAGAGCGCAAGATATTTACGGTCAAGCCAGTGGCCGATTTGGGACATTGCAACAGGCGGATATACCAGAGCTTACAGGAACGCCAGAAGCCATTACACGATTGCAAGGCTTAATACGTGAAAGAGCTTTACCAGAGCAACAACAAGCATTAAGTAGAACTAAACTAGCACAACAACAGGCAGGAGTTAGAGGCCTAGAAGCTGCATTAATGGCGCAACAACAAGCTACCAGAATGGGAACTGATTTAGCGAGAGCAGCGGAAGAAGTAGCATTAAAACAAGCATTATCTGATCGTGGATTAAGACAACAAGAAGCATTAAGACGCCAACAGTCGGCAGAGGAATTCCAAAAACAACAGGCTTTAACTGGATTAGGTCAAACTTTAACACCAGTTCAAAAAGTGGTTGGTGAATCAGCATTAGAAGCTAAACAGAAAAAAAGAATTGAAGAACTAGAAAAACAAAATACTCTACAAGCACAATTAGCAGCAACGAGACAATTCCAAAGACAGAAAATAGGGTTTTAATATGAATCAACAAATAAGAAATAAAGTTAATTTATCAAAAATAGAGCCAAGGCCAAGTAATAACAATATCCTTGCACAATTTTTAGGTGGTATAGGTAGTATTGGCCAAGGTGTAGGAGAAGCCATAGGACAAGCGGGAACTGGAATTGCCGGGGGTATCGGTCAAGGGGTGGAGCTTATAGGCCAAGGCATAGGCGAAATGAATAAATCGCCAGAAGGTAGACTTGCATTGCGTGAATTGATGGGTGCAGCACTTAGAGGCGTAGGGCAAGAAGATTTAGGCGTTGGAGTTCAACAATTCGCACAGCGTGTATATACGCCAGAAGCACAACGTTCATTATACGAAACACAACAAAAGGCCGAAACAGAAAAAGCGGAAAGAAAAGCAGCAGCAGAGGCAGAAAAAGCAGAAAAGGAACGTCAGCAAAAACTTATTGATGAACAACGCAAAAGACGGCAAAACATTGAAGACACATTGTTTATAGATTTAAAGAAAAAAGAGCAAGATCCTACACAGGCTCGATTTAATGCAAGAACTCAGGCTTCACATATAATTCTAAGTGAATTTGAATCTGAAAAAAATCCTTATTATACAAACACACAAAAGTTTATAAGAGATCAAAACGTGCCTTATATGTTTAAATCAGATGAATATAAGCAGATAGAACAGGCACAGCGTGATTTTATAAACGCAACATTGAGAAGAGAGTCAGGAGCAGCAATCGCACCATCTGAGTTTGAAAATGCACAACTACAATATTTTCCACAACCTGGTGACACACCAGAAGTTGTAAAGCAAAAGCAAAAAAATAGAGAAATGCAATTTGCAAAAATAGAAGAACTAAAACAGCGTGACCCACTAGGAATTTTATAATGAACTATATTGAGTTTTCAAAAAGTATAAAAAGTAAATATCCGCAATATAAAGATATTGATGATTTAGAGTTAGCAAATAAAATGATTGCTAAATATCCAGAATATTCAGAACAAATAACTTTTAATGAAAAAATAACAGCAGCACCTGAAACAATTGCACAAGAGCCAACCTTAATGGAAAAGATACGTGCAATTGAACCAAGACAGGCTATTGCTGGCGTTGCAAAAGCTGTACCCTATGCGGCAGCGTTAACCCCATTAGGATTAGCTGGACAAGCTGCAATTACTGGAGTGAGTCGAGTTGCTGAGGGTGTAGCTGAAAAGGAAAGATTACCACAAGCCTTAAAAGCTGGCGCTATAGCAGCTGGAACTGAATCAGCAATAGGAAAAGGGTTAAAACTAGCAAAGCCAGTAGCTAAAGCTTTGGCTAAGCCAGCTAAAGAAACAGCAGGATTTGTTGGAAACATACTAAGCTCAGTACCTAGGGAATCAATAGAAAAAGCATTAAGCAATCCAAGAATATTAAAAACCAAAGATACATATACGGATTTAGGTAAAAAAGCAAAAGAGGGTTTGCAAAAGTTATTGAAAGAAACTGGAACACGAAAAAAACAAGAAACAAGAATTTTAAAACAATCTGAAAAGCAATTTGATTTATCAACGTTCGTAAATCGTCAGAAACAACTGCTTGAAAAGAAAGCAGGACAACAAAGCGTTTACACGCCACAAGAAAAAGTAGATATAAATTCAATATTAGATAATGTAAAAAGAGAGCGTAGCCCAGAGGGATTACGAGAAATTATGGACCAGATTGACAATACAAGTCAATTATATAAAGACCCTGCAACAGTTTCTAAGAGAACCACAAAAGGCGATAAAAAATTAAAAGAAATAAGCAACAAAATTAGAACTCAATTAAAAACTGAGGTTCAAGGCGTTTCTGATTTAAGAGAGCAAACAAAAGAAGTGCTTGAAATTAAAGAAATCCTTGGTAAAAAATTAGCAAAAAACAAAGACGCTTCAAAACTTTTAAAAAGACAACAAGATGATGTTACACAAGAAGCATTACAAAAACTAGATGACCTGTTACCAGAAAAAGATAAATTTTTAAATAAGTCAGAAAACATAAAAATTAAAGAACAGTTTAGTAAAATTTTTCCTGGCCAAGGCGGTGGATCAGGTGGGCCAGAGGGCGTAGCCAATTTAGCGCGAGTTATATTATCCGGAGCGATAGGTGTAAAAACAGGAGCGGTAACAGGCGGGCTGACTTTTGCTGCTTCAAGCCCATTAGTCCAAAAAGCAGCTATCGGAACATTACCAACAGTAGGAAAAGGCTTACAGGTAGCAGGAAGAGCAATCCCAAAAGCTGCAGCACTAGCAGTTACCCCAATAGAAAGACAAGAAAGCGGAGGCATAGCCCCAAGATCATTACAACAAATTAAAAAGGAGCGTGGACTATAATGGCAATACCAAGTGCAAGTCAATTTAATAAATGGAGTGGAACGAAATTTACCAATACCGATTGGGATCAGAACATAGACAAAACAGTAGAAATATTAGCTAATGGCAATTATGACCTTAACGTGGCACAAGTAACAGCTACAAGTTACGTTGGCATACCCTCCGATCAATTTTCGACAATAACAGCAGGTGAAAACCTTACAGCAGGTGATGTTGTGAGAATTAGTGGTGGACAAGCGTATAAAGCAGACAATTCAACAAGTGCCGGTATTACAGCGGTTGTGGGCGTTTGTAATACCACTGTATCAAGCGGTGGAACGGTTAAAATTGACTATGGGTTTTATAATTCGTTTAGTTCATTAACAGCCGGTACCATATATTACATAGGAACAAGTGGATCGATAACAGCAACCAAACCAAGTTTATACCCTGTAGAGATTGGCCGAGCAGTCAGCGCAACAAGAATAAACCTTAATTTTCGCGAAGATGATAAACCTACTGGAACTATTATTAGTACAGCTTTAACATCAGCCCCTAAAGGGTATATTGAATGCGACGGTTCAGCAGTTAGTAGAACGACACACGCACGTTTATTTGGGGAATTAGGCGTTATATATGGTAATGGTGATGGAAGTACCACGTTTAATTTACCTGATTACAGAGGCCAATTTTTAAGAGGTTATGATAATACAGCAGGAACAGACCCAGACGCAGCGTCAAGAACTGATCGAGGCGACGGCACGACAGGCGATGCGGTTGGTACGAAACAAGCGGACGCTTTACAAGGCCATCATCATCAATTTTTTGCCGCTTCTGACCTAACAAGATCAAATCCAAGTGGGGGAGGCGATAGTGCGGAAATGCGAGAAGCTGCAAGTGCTACAACTCAAAGCGGTAACGATTATGTACAACACGCTACAACAGATTCGACGTACGGAACAGCACGGATCACAAGTGAAACAAGACCAAAAAACATTAATGTTATGTATTGTATAAAGCTATAAAATGGAACTATTAGAACTCATCCCTGCATTATTAGAAATCATGAAAAGTCCTAACGGTCAGGCATATGTTTTTGTTATACTATATGCAGGAATGGGTTTCTATGTGTATAAAATGACCACGCAATTAAACAATTTTAAAAAAACAATGTCAGAATATAGAGAACATACAGACGAACAATTTAAAGAAGTTCGAGATGAGCTTAACGACATGAAAAAACTGCTATATAAAATGGCCGGTAAACTCGAAGTCGAAGCATGATAAAAGTACACTTTCACAAAAAAGAATACAAATGGTGGAATATACTAAAATACACAACAAGCATAATCAAAATATTCTCAAATGATATTTATTATCATGTTAGTTTTGAGATAGATAAAAAGTATTATGAATCAGAATTTTTTAGTGGTGTAGCGCGATATGCTAACCCAAGAAATGACATTGCTTACACATTACAATTACATTTAGATAAAAAGATTATTAAAAAAATTATTGATGAATTTGAGTCAATGCTTGGTAAAAAATATGACTTCTTTGGTGTTATTTTTGGTTTTTTTGGCTACAAAGTCCATGATAGCAATAAATATTTTTGTTCAGAATTGTTTTTACCAATTTTAAAACACGCTTATGGTATTACAAAAAATGACTTAAAAACAAATTTAAGCCCTAAAGATGTTCGTATGTTTTGCCTTGCATTAACAAAAAATGCAAAGTAAAAACCAAAGTTTGGTAGAAACTACAATGCAAGTTGTATCTGATACTGCAATTAACGTATTTATTGCTGCTCCTTTGGCATATTTCTTTTATGGTGTTAAAAGTAAAGTCATAATTGAACTAATAATCATTATGACATTAATTAATTTTGGAAAAAGTTATGTCATTAGAAGATACTACAACAATAAAAAAAACAAACGTCACAAATTTAAAAAAGCAATGCGATCAGCTAAACGAAAAAATTACAAATATACAGGATATCACCAAAAATCGCTGGGATAACATCGACAAGGTTATTGATATATTCAAGACCGGTATTTTGTTATTAATTTTTTTAAATTTAACTATTCTATTTTTTGTTGTTTTTTTATAGTTTCTAAATCATCATAAAAGTTGTTAGAATCGCCAATGTAAACAATAAATCCTTCATCCTTTTTAGGTACGATCTTTTTATATACTAAAGCTATTTTTACATCACGATCATTGAAACCATACTTTTTTTGCAAAATATCCTGTAATGGTTTTATTGGATTATCCCAATCGGATAATTTATTTGAAAAATTAAAAATAAAAATTATATAATAAGATTTGATAAGATTTATTTTTTCATTTGGCAGGGTATACAACAGCGTTTTTTCGTATGAGTCATAATTTTTCGTTTTATATCTTCTACCCTGCCATACCTCATTAACACTTAATAATTTAATCTTTTTCTCAATCTTGTGCATAATTAAAAAATCTCATTTGCCATGTATCGCAGAGCAAACAGTTGGCGTGATGCGATTGTATTACTAATCGAAAAATGAAATCTATCATTATTAACTTTTTGTATAGAATCCTGATCTAAAAGATATTTGTGTTTTAATTTATTAAATTGATGTTTTATGTCATCAAGAACTGTAAAGTCTGTTAGAGCAATAATTTTTTTTTCACAATCTAACCTTCTTTTTTGATGATCTGTTAATCCTTGTTCAATATCAGTCAGCAATAAATCGTGTTTAGTACTTACAATACATATATCAACATATTGTTTTAAGTTTTCACGATATTCTTGGTATTTTTTTTCACCTAAATTTTTTTTTAGACATGCATTTTTCAAGTGTAAATAACCGTTATTAAGTATCTTCATTTCTAATTTCCTCCAATAATTTCTTTAATGGATTAACCCCATTCAACACATTCTTTTTAGCCTCAATATAAACCGTATTTGAGCCTTCAATCTGTTCAATATTATGCTTATTAGGACTCTCAATAAGCTCGATCTTTTTATTCCTTAAATCCTTGTATAACTCTTTGGCTTCTTTCTCAATAAATATCCAATGTTCAGCTAGACAATCCTCACATCGCTGCTTCCCAATGATTTGTTTTATCGTGTATACGTCGTCATCGATAGGATTCCAGTCATAGTGATTTCTTGATTGCCTTCTAAAACGCCCTAAAAACTCATTTACTTGTTGATCTGGTATGTTGTTTACATAATCAACAATATTTTTTAATCTTGGCGCAAATTCTGATGTCTCAGCATGTTTATTTAATGCTTCACTTAGTACATTTAAATCAATTTGCCTTTCAATGATTGCTTCTGCCAATGCTTTAATTTGTATTTGTTTATCTTCTTGGCCTACTAGGGCATATGCTTTCAATATCATTGCGGTAACGGTTTTTTGATAGTTATTCATTAGATTAAATCCTTTAGATAGTTAATGATGTATAGTTTTGGGGTTATAAAAACAAAAAGTAGCTTAATAAGATTGTAAATAAAAAATATTATAGATATTAATGATGCAAATGCAGCATAAACAATAACCGTAGGGTCTTCGTATTCAAATTTTTTAAATTGTTTATGCAAATATATTGTCAATCTAACAAATAACAACATACACACAAGGCTGATAAGTAAAAATGCGCTATATTTAATCATCCCCCATCTAACAATCTCCTCCAAAATGGCTGGTAGTTCAGCATTTGCAGTATGAATAGCCGTTTTCAGTCCCTCCAATATTTGATTTAAATTTTCGTTTAATAATTCTTTATTCATGCGTACATCCCTAGCGTATAGATAACTGGTAAACAATATACAAGAATTGCTAAATCAGTTAATAAGGCAATTGTATATATGATTATAGTTACCATTCCCAATATCATAATTTTTTTATTCATTTTTTTCCTCCTGTTAATTCGTCAAAAATGCTTTGTAGCTTATCTTTTTGTTCTTGTTTTTTCTCGCCTTTATATTTACCCTCCACAATTTTTAGCCAGTTATTCGGGCTACAAAACACCCAGTCAAAGTCAGCCTTCCAATCATTGCCATTAGTGCCTAAAAGAAACGGTGAAGCTTGTATGCAATTATATATCTCTTGCAGATCAAACCCATCTTCACGTTGACGTGCTTTAATTCCATTAATGCGTTTGTTTGTTAATTGTCTAATTTCAGATAACCCATTACTACTGGCAAAGGTATTCCATGATTCAAGAATTAATTGATAATCATTAGACTTCTTTTTGGTAATAGTATTTATACTATTACTTTTATTTATTTCTTTATTATTTATTTCTTTATTATTTATTTCTTTATATGAGAGTATGTTTTCCGTAACCGGATTATCCGATACCGGGTTTTCCGTGATCGGTTTTTGTAAAGTTTTTTTTGACTTTTTGTGCGTAACCGTTGACATGTTTTCTTGTGTTGGTAGTTCAGTCATTAATTCGTATTCATTTCCACCAAACTGGCCATTTTTTGCAATTAACTGTTGTTTTTTAAGCCAACCATATTTAACAAGTTCTTTTATACCCGATTGAAAACTTGTTATGCCCTCGGCCGTTTCATTTAGAATTGCTTGATTGTAAAACACCCACCCATCTGGTTTACTAAATAAATAGCTATATATACCTTTAGCCTTAAATGTTAATCTTTCATCGTTTAGCACTGCGTTTGGCACAGCAGTAAACGGATTTTTATGTTTTATTTTGTTCATGCGAACTCCTTTATTAAAGAATTTCACTATTATTGGTAGTGATAGTTATGTGTATATTATAAATGTTTTTTATACTCATATCAACAAAAAAAAAGGCCACATAAGGGTTTATGTAGCCTATATAACTATCAATATAATTATACCCAATACAAACACATAAACGCAACAAAAAAAAGGCCACATATAGTATATGTAGCCTCTAAACAAATTCAATATAATTATACATGATTCCTAAACTTAAAAGCAAGTAATAGGCCATACGGAGTGTGTGGTGTATAGCCTATAATCTGATTCGATCAATTATATTATAGCATAAAGGGGTGAGGCACATAGATTCCCATAAATGCGCCTCAAAATGTGTTTCAGTCATATGTGACTATGAGATTACGGTTTTATTATAACATTATTTAAGAAAAAAAACATTATTTTTATTTATATCGATGTAATCATTTCGAATTAGCTCACGAATACATTTTTGCCATTTCTTTTCCTCTCTTTGCGTCATTGCATTTGTTGGATAATTAAGGGCTTGGCGTGAATATAGATAACAATAAACCCCTTTTGCCTCATAACTAATTTCTGGATCAATTAATACGGTTGTAGGTAGATTAACTGTTTTCATTTTTGACTTGCGGTACAAAATCAACTTTATTAAT
>Ga0208767_1002792_pt1 | contig 12973 bp, 7 predicted proteins | sample VirMetDEL_Mar_21_FD_184514 | JGI IMG/M metagenome (GOLD analysis project Ga0208767, IMG submission 184514) | Aqueous microbial communities from the Delaware River and Bay under freshwater to marine salinity gradient to study organic matter... | ecosystem: Environmental > Aquatic > Marine >... | reverse complement strand
AAGGGGCAGACTATTTAATAATGGGAAAGGTAAAGTAAATGGGAACTACCATGATGATAGCTGGTACAGCTTTAACTGTATCATCACAATTAGCAGCAGGTAAGGCAGCAAAGAAAGCTGCTGATTATAATGCTAGTATTAGAGATAGAAACGCTGATGCTATGGATATCGCAGCAGAAAATATTGAAAGACAAAACAATATTAAAGTATTACAAGACAGAGTAAAATTTAAAGAATTAAATGATAAAACACAAATGTTGTATAGAGGCCAAGGTTGGGCTGCATCAACTGGTACTCCATTAAAAAAATTATTGCAAAATGCTCTACGTTTTGAACAAGACATAGAAGTGCAAAATTATAACTCTAGAGTTCAACAACAAAAAGCAAAAGAAAACGCAACTAATTTAAGGTTACAAAGTGAGCTACAAAGAATGGAAGGTAGAGCAGCAGAAAAAATATCTAGATATCAAGCTGCCGGAACATTACTAACAAATACTGGTGCAATTTTATCTCAATCGGGAAAGCCAGCAGGTTAAATATATGAAAGTACAATTATACGAAAATCAATTAAATAGAACAGATGAAACAGGGGCAAGACCTATGACCGCTCAAATTAACACTGGTATATTTGCACAGTTAGGAGCAGCAGCAACAGATATTGGCAAAGCTGTTTTTGATATGGGAGCAAATAAAGTAAGAGCGGACAATGCTTCTAAAAAATTAGACGCTGAAAATTTAGCTACTGCTACATTATTATCTTTAACAGATGAAGTTGAAACATTTATAAATACTCAAGAAAACAATGATCCTACTGTTGCACATACAGCAGTACCAGATGGTATTAATAGAATTTTTCAAAACAAAGTAAAAAGTTTAGACGGTAATAAATTAGCACAACAAAGATTTGGAATACTAGGTTTAGATTATGCGATAAAAAGAAAACATAAATTTTTAGATGTTAATATTGTAAAAAAAATAGAACTTGGAAAATCTAATTTAGATATAAGAATAGGACAAGATGTAAGTATTGCAGCAGATTCAGGTGCAGATATAAACGATAGAATACAAGAAGCTAGAAACGCACTTGCAGAAATTAACATTGCTAAAGAAGCACTATTAATTGATGAAGTTACAGCTAATAATAAAATAGCTCAACTTAATTTTGATATAGCTAAAGGTTCTTTAGATAGCATGATGAATGCTACAGATGATGCTTTTTCGATAGCAGAAGATGTGGAGAATAATACTTATGAAGATCTTATGTTTAATAAATACTATTTAAAATTAAATCCAGATCAAAAAAGAAAAATAGTAACATTTGCAAAAAACAAAGCTAAGAAAGTAGAAGATTTAAAAAAAATACAATCAGAAAAAATACTTAAAGAAGAAACTCAAAAAATAAAGATATTAAAAAAAGAAGCATACAACTCAAATGATATTGAAGAGAAAACTAGAATATATAATTTGTTAATAGAAATGAATGGTTTTGATAGCGAAAAAGAAAAAGATGACTATGAAAAAGAAATAAATATAGGTAGTGACGGCACTACAAATGTCATGTCTTATGCGGAAAAAGATGACCCAGTATTTGTTAGTGAATTTAACACTACCTTAGATACAACTATGAGTAGAAGTATTTTATTAGAAAATAGAAATAAACTAACAGAAATTACATATGAAAAATATAGAAGATTATTAACTACAGAATTAAGTAGATCTGGATCTGCTGGTTTGAAAAGAATTAAAGTATTAATGCAACAAACTGAAAGAGCTGATAAAATATTTGAGCCATCAATTTTATCAAAATTAACAGCTATGGCAGAGCCTTATATTGATGAGTATTATCAATTTTTAGAAACTAACCCATCAGATGATCAATTAAAAAATAAAATTCAAACTATTAGAAAAGAATATTTACAATATAAAATTGCTACTTTTGATGATGTTTTTGAGCAAGAAATTATTAATACACAAAAAAGATTAAATACGAACAAATTTATAGAAGAAGGTTTTAAAATTGACAAAAATGCACCTATAGAAAGTTTAACAAAATTATTAAAAGATGTTGCTCCACAAAATAATATAAATTTAAATACCAAAATAAAAAATTACATAGATATTTTTAAGAGTTTAAAAATGGTAAAAGAGATAAACTAATGACAGATCCAGTATTTGATACACTATTAGATAAGTATGATAATTATAATTATTTTGCTGAAGCTAATTTATTAAAAAACCAAATACAAGATAATACCAATAATGGTGTTGAGATAACTGTAGAGTTACCTCTTGCAGAAAAAAAGGATTTTAATTTTACTCCTATACCAGATGATTTTGATGCAGGAGATAATACATTAATTAAATATCATCAAGACACTATAAGAAATAACAATGTATTGTATGAAAAAAACCAAGAAGGAATAAACGAACCAACAACTATTTATATAAATGGTATTAGAAATCCAGATGATCCTGCTAGTCCTATCTACGCAGTGCCGGGTTATGTAGATGGTAAAAAAATAGAAAGCGAACAAGAGTTACAAAAAATAGCAAAAGAAAAAAACTGGTTTAATATTTACCCATCAGATCCAGATGGTGCAAGTCATCAATTAAGAGTAAACAAAGTTAAAAACATTATTAATGCAGATGGTCAAAAACTAAACCAACAAGATAGAACAGTAACAGATAGAGCAAAAGATTTTGGTTTAGATACAGGCCAAGCTATGATTACTGGTGCAGAAAAAGCAGGAACTAACTTTAATAATTTTATTGCAGAAGTTGCTGCAGCTCCAGATAATTTAGCAGATTTTCTTGGACAAAAGATTACAGATAATCCTGATTTTAATTATCCCGGTCTTGATAAAGAAACAGCTACAAAAAATATACAAGCAGCACTTTCATGGTTTGATGAAAACTTAATGCCAGAATTTGCTAGAGGTTCTACTGCAAATATTGAAAGGAAATATACTAATCAAGTTTATAGTTCTATTATGGAAGGTATATCAGAGTTTGCAACTGGTGCTGTACCAGCAGCAAAAGTTGTAGGACTTACAAAAAATTTACAAAGAGGGCCTGAAATTACTGCAAAGTTATTAGGTTTAAAAAAAGGTCTATTAGGATTAGTTGCACCTAGTGCAGCAGTAAGAGGAATGGCTTGGGGTATGATTGCTGACGCTACTGTTATAGATCCTGATAGTCCTGAAATAGTAGCACCATTAATTAGAAAATTTATTTTAGATTTAGATGAAGATGAAAAGTCAGAATTATCAGATACAGTTTTATCTATTTTAGAAAAACAAGATCCAAACAGTGATGAACTTAAAAGACTTAAAACTGCAAATGAAGGGGCTGTACTCGGAGCATTAGTTGAAGGTGTTATAGCTAGTGCAAAAGTATTACCTTGGAAAACATTAACTAAAGGACTTGGCATTCTTGGTACAGCAGCAATAGCAACAAGTAAAAAAGTAGTGGATACTGTAAAGCGTATAGAGATAGATGACAGTACACTAGGTTCTACCAATATACCTTTAAGACTAAAAGATAAAGTATCTAATGGTATAGATTTAATACAAACAGATAAAAACCCTATAGTAGGTACAGGTAAAAACAATAAAGTTTTAGTTAATGATATTATGAATTATTTTGATCAAGGTAATAAATTAGATTTAAACAATCCTAAAGATATAACTAAAATAGTAGATAATAGTGTTTCAGAAATTAACTATCAATTAAAACAAGAAAAAACTGGCTTAGGTTGGTATGATAATGATGTTAAAGAAGCAATGAATTTACTTGATCAAATAAATCCTAAATTTGTAGATAATGGTAAAGTAAAAGATTTAATGCCTTTTTTAACAGCTATAGCATCTGCGGGAACTCCGGTAGGACAAGATTTTAAAGTAGCAGCACAAATAGCAGATATATTTTTAGATACTGGTAAATTACCTTTTACAAATCCTATCACAGGAAAGGGTTGGACAAGAAGGCCACACATACCAAAACAATTAGAGTTTGTTCAAAAGTATATAGATGATAAAGGCTTAGGATTATTTTTAGAATTTTTACATACACCAACAACAAGAAAACAAGTTAATAAATTAAGAAAACAATATGGTATTAAACCAGTTTCTGGTTCTTTATACAATGAAATTGTAGGAGCTGATATATTTGGCCCTAAAGTAAGTAAGTTTATGGCTAACCTTATGGGTGTATCTGACGAAAATGTACCTGATATATGGTTTACTAGAGGTTTCAATCGTAAAACAGGTAATATGTCTATAACAACTAAAGAAGGTATTAAATCATTTGCAGAGCAACCAAGAAATTTATCAGAAAGAAAAATTATGGATGATGTAATATTTGAAATTTCTAAAAAAACAAACTTAAATAATCGTGACACACAAGCAATTTTATGGTATTTTGAACAAGGATTATATACAAAGTTAGGAGTAAAAAGTGAACCAAAAAGCTACGCAGAATACACAAGAAAAATACTTGAAGAAAAAACCAATGTCTCCGATTGAAGCGTTTCATAGAGCAAGATTGGCTATCTTAAAAGCAAGAGATAACAATCTTACACCTTTTTCTGATGTTCCTAAGAATGTTATAGAAAAGATGAAAAAATAAACTACACACATATCTATTATAAATAACTAAAGGCGGTTTTAAGACCGCTTTTTTTTTGGAAAAATTATGGCTAAAACACAACTATCTATGTTTAATACTGTAGATGAGCAAGCAGCTAATGTGCAAGAACAAGTATTAGATGCTTCTTCCACAGGTGGCGTTACACAACAAGCAAAAGATCCCACACAAGATAATTTGCAATTAGCAGGAGGTATGGGTGGTGTATTACATGAAATATTAAAAGCTGCAAATGTCATGGGCGGTGTAAAAGAAAGTGTGCAAAATGCTCCTAAAGAAGTTGCCGGTAGAGTGCCAACACCTATTGAATCTAGATTAGCTCAAGGTAAAGATGTTCAGGCTACTAAAGATTATTATGCTAGAAAATTATTAACACCTGAAAGATATAAAGCATTTAAAGAAAGAGGTTTTACTGCTGGTGATGCTAATGAACAACAAGTGTTAGATAAAGCTGCTGAAACATTATCTAATAATCCAAGAATGGATAGTGAAGAAGAAATAATAGGATTATCTGGAGAAGCATCTGATGCTTTATTAGGAAAAGGAGTAATACTAAAAAAAAATAAAAGAGATAAAAAAGGTAGAGTAGTTATTGACGATGATATTGATTTTAATTTTGAAAGAATTAAAACAGACGATGACATAAAAAAAGTTATACAAGCTACTAGTAAAATATATAAAAAAGAAACACAAGCTGCTACTGGTGGAAAAGTTAGTAGAGAAGAAACCAAGGAAGAAGCTATGCAACTTTTAGCTGATGAATTAGGTCTAGCTAAAAAAGTATTAAAAAAAGGAAGAGGTTTATTAGATGCTTCTGAATCAACAGCATTAAGAATGTTACTTGTTAAGTCTGCTGCTAAAATAAATATATTACAAAAAAAAATTAATGGAACTTTTGTAGATGAAAATGGAGAAAAGGTTTTAGACACAAGTACAAAAACTTTATTTGCTTTAAGAAGGCAATTAGCATTGCACGCAGGTTTACAGATAGCAGCTAAAAAACAACAAACACAATTAGCCAGAGGTTTAAGTTCTTATAATATAGATGTAGGAGAGAATATTGTATTAGAAGATAAACTTATGAATGATGTAATAAATTCTGCTGGAGGAATAGACGATACAAAAGAAATGGCACAAGGATTACAAAAAGCATTTAATGATGGAGGCAATGCAGGTTTTAATACTTTTGTAAATAAAGCAACTGCTTATGGTAATGCAGCATATGAAATTTATATTAATGGTTTATTGTCTGGGCCTAAAACATTTTTTAAAAATGCACTAGGTACACCATTATTTATGACTTATCTATTAGCAGAAGATACAGTTGCAGCATTGTATGGTTCTTTAGAAAGAGGAGGTAAAAAACTTTTTAATAAACAAATTACACCTCAAGACGCTGAAGGAATATATTTAAGTCAAATAGCTGCAAGAATGTATGGATACATACACGCATTTAGAGATGCTGCTTCTAATAGTGTTGAAACTTTAAAAACAGAATCTTCTGCTGCATCAGTAGGTAGAGTAGACACTGCTAGATTTAGATCTATAGATTCTGAGACATTAGGTATATCTGGCCCATTTGGATCTGCTGTAGATTTTTTTGGTAAAATAACAAGAATACCGGGTAATGCTTTACAAGCTACAGATGATTTTTGGAAAGGTATAGCTCAAAGAGCAGCGTTATATGAAGCAGCAGTTAATAAAGCAGCAAAGCAAAAGTACTTAGGAAAATCAAATAAAGAAGCAGGGCAAGCTGGTGTAGAGGTTTTATTAGATCCTAATGCTATTGCTAAAGATTTAGATTACGCTGCAAACTATGCAACCTTAACTACTGATACAGGTGCTTTAGGAAAGTTAGCAAGAACGATGCAAAACTTTCCTGAGAAATTTCCAATAGGTAGATTGATTATGCCTTTTGCTACTGTTCCTACAAATGTAATAGCTAGAACATTAGAAAGAAGTATATTAAATGTACCCGGTGCTTTAAAAGTATTTACAGGAACTCCTAAAGAAAGAGCAGCAGCTTTATCTAAAATAACTATGGGTGCATCCATGTTTATGTATGTATCTGATTTAACTACCCAAGGTAGAATTACTGGTGCTATGCCAAAAGATAAAAAAGAAAGAGAGATGCTACCTCCGGGTTGGCAAGCTCATAGTCTTGTATTTAAGGGAGAGAACTTTCCAGAGGATAAACCTTTGTTTGATAAATTTGGAAATCCTAATGGCAATCTTACTTATGTAAGTTATGCAGGATTAGAACCAGTAGGTTTGTTATTTGCATTAGGTGCTAACTTTGTAGAAGGATCAAAAAGAAGCAGAGATTTAAATAAACATAATAATAAAGCAGGCAGATACGTAATGGCTATGTTGGATTATTTAGAAGAGATGCCAATGATTACAGCTTTTGGAACTATATCAAAAGCATTTCAAGAAGATGATGTAAGTATTTTATACAACTCACCATTATCTAATTTTATAGGGCCTATACCAAAACCATTTAGTTCATTAATTAGAAACATAGGTAAATTAGAAAACACAGAATATAAAAAGAAATCAGATGAATTTGAAAGATGGACTGAAGAAGATGTTATTGAAGATGCAAAAAAAAATAATAGATATGATCAAGCAGGTGAACCTTTTTATGAAAACATTGGTACTCCTAAAAGTGCTATTAGTTTTAGAGAAGCTTATCATAGAATTGTAACAGCTCAAGTTGGAGATATTGATAGAGAAGCACAGCAGTTTGATGTTTTGGGTAAACCTAAAACTAGAGGAGTAAAGTTTTCCACTAATAGGGTTGTAGCTTTATGGAACATGATTACTCCATTTGGTATCAATTATGGAGAAAAGTTTTCTGAATTACAACAAGAAATTGTTCGTTTAAGAGTTCCTTTAAGTGTTGAAAGAAACCAATATAAAAATTTAAAACTTTCAAAAATGCAAAGTAGTAAATGGACTGAGTATGCAAAGAATACACAGATATTAAGAATAAAAGGTAGAACAGTTAATTTTGTAGAGGCACTAGAAAATTTATATAATTCTAGATCCTACGACAGAATGAATGACAAAGAAAGAAAAGCAGCATTTAGAAGAATAGAAGGAAAATTTTATGATGCAGCAGCAGATGAATTTTTAATTAATCAATACCCAGAAATCGAAATTGCCTTAGATGCAAGAAACGAATATTTAGGAGGAAACTAATGACAGTCTCAAGTTCAACCATTAAAAACAGCTATAGCGGAGATGGCAGCACTACCGCATTTGCTTATGGCTTTAAGATATTTGCAGCAGCAGATCTGACTGTAATTATTAGAAGCTCAACAGGTGTAGAGACAGTTAAAACTTTAACGACACATTATGATGTATCTAATGTTGGGGTTGATGGTGGAGGTAATGTTACTTTTGGTTCTGCTCCTGCAAGTGGAGAAACAGTTGTTATTATAAGAAGCACAGCTAATACACAAACACTAGACTTGGTTGAAAACGATCCGTTTTTATCTAACAGCTTTGAAGAAAGTTTAGACAAGATTACACACCAGTTAATAGAGCAACAAGAAGAGATAGATAGATCTTTTAAAGTTTCCCGTACTAATAGTATTACTACTTCAGAGTTTGCAGATGATGCTACAAGTAGAGCAAGTAAAACACTAGGCTTTGATAGCGATGGTAACTTAACAACAGTAGCAGATTTTTTGCCAATCGGAGGAGACGCAGCACAATTTACTTATAGCACTACTACTACCGATAGCGATCCCGGTTCAGGCGTTGTACGATTTAACAATGCTAATTTAGCTTCTGCAACTATTGCATACATAGATGATTTAGAAGCCAATGGCACAGATGTTTCTGCGTGGGTTCAAAGCTTTGATAATGTAGTTGGAAACGACACTAACAGAGGTAGAATAAGAATAAGTAAAGCAAACAGTTTAGTAGTATGGGCAGTTTATAAAGTAACGGGAGCTGTGGTAGATGCTTCTGGATATACGAAAGTAAATTTAGTTTATATAGATAGTGCAGGCACATTAGCGAACAATGATAAAGTATTTATAAGCTTTGTATCTTCTGGTGAAGATGGTGCAATACCGGGATACTATTACAAGTTTGATACAGGTACATCTGATGCAGATCCCGGAGCTGGTGAGATTGCATTTAACAATGGAACATACGCAAGTGCTACTGCTATTTATATAGATGATTCAGATGCAAATGGTGTTACAACTTCTACAGATGTTTTAACTTGGGATGACAGTACAAGTTCCATAAAAGGTAGCCTGATGATTTACGATATTAATGACAGGTCAACCTATGCAAGATTTAATATTACAGGAAGTTCTACTGATGCTTCTGGATATAACAAACTAGCAGTTACTCATGTAGCATCTAATAATACGTTTAGTGCAGCAGATGAATTGTCTGTACATTTTTCTAGATCTGGAAATAAGGGAGATACTGGTACAACAGGAAATACAGGTGACACCGGATCAACAGGATCTACCGGAGCTTCAGGAACTAACTCACAACTAGCTATGACTTTTTCTAATAGCACTTCTGATGCTGACCCGGGTGCAGGTAAAATAGCTTTTAATAACGGAACTCTATCTAGCGTATCAGTTTTATTTGTTGATGATGCTGATGATGCTTCTGCTGACATATCTGGATTTGTACAATCTTGGGATGATGTTTCCAATGCTACTGCACGAGGAATAGTAACAGTAACAAAAGAAGGAACACCTGCAACCTATGCAACATTTAAAGTTTCTGGTGCTGTAACTGATGCAAGTGGTTATACAAAAATTCCAGTTACTCATGTTGTTTCTAATGGTTCATTTTCTAATACAGACGGAGTAGGCGTACACTTTAGTTATTCAGGTGCAGATGGATCTGGAGATATAGAAGGCGTGACTGCTGGAACAAACTTATCTGGTGGCGGTACATCAGGAACAGTAACAGTAAACCTAGCAGATAGTGCAGCAGATACTAAAGGAGCTGTTATAGTTGCAGGCAATGCACCAGCTTCTATTGGATACAGTTCTGGAACAGCAACTATTAGTATAGCAGATAGTGGAGCATCAACTAAGGGAGCTGTTATTGTAGCAGGAACATCTCCAGTAAGTGTTGGTTATTCTAGTGGCACTGCAACAGTAGCCGTATCAGATGCAAGTACAAGTGCAAAAGGTATTGCCTCGTTTGCTAGTGCAGACTTTGCTGTTTCTTCGGGAGCAGTAACATTAGAAGCAGCAGTTCCTAAGACAGATGAAACAAACGCATATACTGCACCGCAAAGAAATGCTTTGACTGTAGATAATGACGGATCGTTTGATCTAAACGCAACAAACAATTTTAAGTGTACACCTAGTGGAAACTTTACTTTAACTTTTACTAACATACCAGATGGTCAATCAGGATTTATACTATTAATAAATAGTGGAGGTCATACTGTATCGTTGCATACAAACACTAAAGGATCTGCTACAACCGCAGCAACTTTAACAACAGCAGGAACTTATCTAGTATCGTACTTATCTGATGGCACAAATGTTTATTTAACTAACTCTGTGGTATACGCATAATGGGAGTATTACAAAACAGTAATGCGATTTCAGCAGCTGGAGATAGTTCTTTTTATAGTTATAACATATCAAACTCAGTTTTTTTTGATGAAGATACATCAGACTCTATGACAAGAACTCCTAGTAGTGCAGGTAATAGAAGAACTTTTACTGTAAGTTTTTGGTGGAAAAGAACTGTAATAACACACTCAGGAAATCATATGGTACCTTTTGGTGCTGATGCTAATAATGGTGGTTCTACTGTTTGGAATATAAGAATGAGAAATACTGATAACTATCAAGTTGGAGCAAGTGGTGGTACAGAATATATATGGTCACCTTTATATAGAGATACTTCTGGTTGGGGTCATTATATGTTAGCAGTTGATATGACACAAGCAACAGGGTCAAATAGAATTAAATTTTATTTTAATGGTACACAGGTAACTGCTACTGATGCTTCATCTATATCTGCTCAAAATTATGAAACAGAAGTAAACAACACCACAGAACATCAAATAGGAATAATGAAATATGCTTCTAGTTCATCAGACTTTGCTGGGTATATAGCAGATTTTATAATTATAGATGGTACAGCCCATGCACCAACGGATTTAGGTGAATACAAAGGTGGCAATATATGGATTCCAAAAGATCCAAGTGGGCTGACATTTGGTACGAATGGGACATGGCTTCGATTCCAAAATGCCTCTAACCTAGGACTAGATTCATCAGGGCAATCGAATAATTATAGTACTACTAATATGCCTACGTCTAGGCAGTCAATAGATTCACCCACCTTTACAACGGATTAATTTATGTCATCAACAGGAAATTTATGTGTCTGGAATCCTCTTAACATAGGTAGTGGAGGTTCGACTACTTTAAGTGAAGGTAATACAAAATGTGTTATGACAGGTGCAGACCCAAGAACTACAGGAACTATAGCTGGTATCGTAACTGACACCGATGGTTTTTACTTTGAAACAGTAGCAACAGCAACAGGAAGTGGTGCTTTAACTTTGGGTATTGTTATAGAAGATAGACATAATCAAACTTTAGCTGGTCAAATACATTCTCGTTCTGGTTCTTGGATGTGGCGAAGCTATGATAGTGGAGTATTTTTTATAGAAACATCTAGCAATACAAGTTATGGAACATTTGCTGATGGGGATATATTAGGTTGGTTTGTTAAAGCAGGAAAATTATATGTTAAGAAAAATAATTCTGATGTAGTTGGAGATGTATCGGCAGGAAGTGGAGGATTAACTTTATCAGGACATTATTTTTTTCCAGCAGTATCAAGAACAGTTGGTGGAGGTTCTGGTACTACAGCAATTTTAAGACCAGATAGCGATAGTTGGAGTTACACACCACCTTCAGGATTTAAAGGATTGACTGCAAAAGATATGACAATTAGTGCAGACATAGACCCTGCAGGAGATGATGGAGAAACAGAAAACCATACTAAACAATGTGGAGCAGTATTATATTCAGGTAATGGTGGTAGCAATGCTATAACTGGTTTAGGTTTTCAACCTGATTTAGTATGGATGAAACAAAGAAGTTCAGGTTCTACATTTTCAAATGGTGTAGTAGATTCAAGTAGAGGTGCTAGTTTAGGTACTTATTTTAATAGAACAAATGCTGATACAGATTTTAGTAGTGATTTTTCTTCTTTTGATAATGATGGATTTACACTTGCATCTGGTTCTGCTGCAAATATAAATAATAGTGGAGTTACTTTTATTGGTTGGGGATGGAAAGCCAATGGGGGAACAACAAGCAGTAATTCAGATGGTTCAATAACTTCTTCAGTACAGGCAAATACTAAAGCTGGATTTAGTATAGTTACATATACTGGAGGTGGTAGTAGTGGAACAGTTGGACATGGTTTAGATAAAGCACCAGAATTTGTAATTAGTAAAAAAAGAAGTGGTACTCAATCATGGCAGGCTTTAGCTACACCTTTTGGACAAGGTTATTTTGATGTAAGTGGTAATGGTTCGTACTCATCAGGTAATGACCCTTTTAATTCTTCTGCCCCTACAACAACTGTAGTAGGTGCATCAGGTAATAATGTTACAAGTTCTGCAACTTATATTTATTATTGTTGGCACTCAGTTGAAGGTTTTTCTAGATTTTCAAAATTTGAAGGCAATAATTCAAATTCAGGTACATTTTGTTACACTGGGTTTAAACCAAAAATGTTAGTTATTAAAGATGGAGATAATAGTGAAAGAGCTTGGGTGGTTTATGATGATAAAAGAAATACATTTAATCCAGTGAAAAATACTGTAGGTTGGAATTTAAATGGTTCAGAAGATACCAGTTCTTATCCAGTAGACTTTTTATCTAATGGTTTTAAATTGCGTACAACAAATAATTTAGTAAATGCAAGTAGTACTTATTTTTATGCTTGTTGGGCTTCAGTGCCTTTCAAATATAACAACACCTTCTGAGGAGAAAAATATGTGGGCTTTAATAAAAAATAATAAAATAGAGGAGATTATAAGATTTCCCAGAACAATGATAATAGATGATGTTACTCATTCTCGGAAAATATTTTCAGCATGGACTGCTGCCGAAAAGAAAGCTGTAGGAATACTACCAGTTACACCCGGCACTAAATTTGATGATAGGTATTACATATCTAATAATGAAACCTATGCTATTGCAAGTGATGGTAACTCTGTAGTTGGTACAATAACAAAAGCAAAAAATAAATCTCTTACAGACACTAACGAAGTTAATGAAGATGGATCTAAACTGCTAGA
>Ga0208767_1002791_pt1 | contig 12975 bp, 15 predicted proteins | sample VirMetDEL_Mar_21_FD_184514 | JGI IMG/M metagenome (GOLD analysis project Ga0208767, IMG submission 184514) | Aqueous microbial communities from the Delaware River and Bay under freshwater to marine salinity gradient to study organic matter... | ecosystem: Environmental > Aquatic > Marine >... | reverse complement strand
TTTGAATTAACTATTTTTGTCGAACGCAAGGCGGCCGAACAGAAAGCCGCGACCGCGCACAAATAGTTGCCACACGGTCGGCATTGTGACCAGAAAATCAAACCACAATGGCCGATAAAGTTGTCGCGAAATACGTTGCCGATGTAAAGGATTACATCAAAGAAATCGAAAAGGCAACAGGCATTGCGCAAAAGGATTTCGAGAAGGTAAACGAAAGCGCAAGCGGTCTTGAAAAGGGATTAAAGAAAATCGGCGGGGCGGTTGCGGCCGCGTTTGCGGTTGACCGAATCGTTGCATTTGGTGCGGAGGCGTCCAAACTTGCGGCCGAAGCTGAGGGCGTGCGAACCGCATTTCAGCGTATTGGCGACCCGAAATTGTTGCAAGGTTTGCGCGATGCAACCAAAGGCACGGTTTCCGATCTTGAGTTGATGAAAGGCGCGGTGCGTGCGTCCAATTTCAAAATTCCATTGGAGCAACTTGCAAAGTTGTTTGAGTTTGCCCGCCGCCGAGCAAAAGAAACGGGCGAATCGGTTGATTTTCTGGTCAATTCCATCGTCATGGGTATCGGGCGAAAGTCGCCGTTGATTCTTGACAACCTGGGCATTTCCGCCATTGAATTGCGCAAACGTTTTGAGGGCATATCCATCGCATCCGCCGAGGTTGGTGATGTGGCCAAAATAGTGGGCGACATTGCAACCGAGGAAATGCAAAAAATGGGTGACGAGGTTTTGTCAACCAAAGACAAGATGGATAGACTGAACGCATCCACCGACAATTTGAAGGTGGCGTTGGGTACGATTATCAATGAGGCGGTCGGCCCGATGATGGCGGGTTTGTCGTCCGTAGTAACCGCAATCGCCGATGAAATCACCGAGGTTGACCGATTTGCGGCAACACTATCAAAAGCGACCGTTGGCGAAATAGACAAATCAATCCAAGCGCAAAAGGCGATCGTTGACGAAATGGAGTCGGATTTGACGGCCAGAATTGGAAAAATCAGCGAAGCGCAAATAAAAATTTCGCAAGAAAGAATAAACACCGAGCGCGAAAAGTTGGCGTTGGCTGAAAAGTTACGCGCCGAAAGGGAAACGACAATCCCAATCGATGAAATGACCATCGACAACATCAACAAAATCACGAAATCAACGGCCGACCAGAACGAGCAAACCGCCGAGCAAATCAGAAACGTTGCATTTTACAAAGCGTTAATCAAAGAATTGACGACCGAGCAAAACGCACAAAACACCACGTTGGAACGAAACACGCAAATTGTCAAAGAATTGGCCGATGCGCGTGCAAAGTTGGATGCGTTAACGGGCAAGGGCAAGGGAAAAAGCGTTCCGTTTGTCGATGAAATTGATGAGGAAGCCAAACACAACGTGGAGGGCATGACTGGCGCGGTGTTCGATCTTGGCGAGGCGTTGCAAAGCGTTTTCGGAGATGGTGCTGAATCACAAGTTCAATCTGAACTTGACGCGATGATGGCGGCCACCGATGAGCAAATTGCCGCCGATAATGCCGCCACACAACAACGAATTGCAAACATTGACCAATACCGTGGCGTTGCGATTGATGCGGCGTACATGATTTCGGACGTGGTCATTGCCCAAACCGAACGGCGAATTGCGCACGAACAATCCTTGTTGCAACAACAATTTGAACAAGGGTTATTGACGCAAGAACAATTTGACCAGAAATCGGCCGAATTGAAACGCAAGCAAGCGCAAGCGGCGAAGGATGCGGCAACGTTCAACGCCATATTGGGAACGGCACAAGCGGTGATGCAAGCGTTGGCAAGTAACGCACCGCCCGCATCGTATGGATTGGCCGCCGCCGCCGCCGTAATGGGTGGCGTGCAAGTCGGGTTGATTCAATCCGAACCGTTGCCCGCGTTTGCGAAAGGAACGAAAGACGCACCGTCTGGTTTCAAATGGGTGGGCGAAGAAGGGCCTGAGTTGATTTATGATGGTGGAGGTTATCCGATCATCACGCACAAAGAATCAATGAAGATTTTGGAAAAATACAATATCGAAACGGTCGATTTGGATGGCATCCAAAAAGGTGGTTTCGGGGCGTTGGGCGAATCGGCAAAGTTGCAAGGGTTCAACGACCGCAATTTGTTGGTTGCCACCGATCGGTTGCGACAATCAAACAAAGAGGGTTTCATGTACATGGCCGACCGCATCGCCGAATCAATGAAAAAGTCGTCACGCAATGATTGGTAACCCTATCAAATTTTATTTGGACGGTGTCGAATATGATTCGCCCGAAAATTGGGAAAACACCGCCGTTGAAATCACATACGACCACGCATCGCAAATTGTGGCGATTGATTACGGCCAAGAATATGTGTGGCACGGTGACGCATATTCGTATTTGTACGACAAGGCGTTGGCGTCATCTTGTGACCTGGTCGATGTGACAATCAAAGTTTTTTCGGGTTCTGAGGAATACGAATTGAAAGGCGTGATTTTTTTACCATCAATCACATTCAACGAAACCGAACGCCACGCCACGGTTAAGATTGAAGATGATGCGTATTCGGCGAGGGTTCAAAACAACAAATCAACGGAAATCGACCTCTATTCGCCAGAATCAAAAAACGGCGTGGCGATTTCAACCGTGAAACACCAAATTGAAGTTTTCAAACCGTCCGATGGCACAACGTACACCGATGACGTCACGGGCATGAAAGTTTATTGGGCGTTTCAAAAATTGGTGCATTGGATGACCGATTTTAAGTCGGGGTTCAAATCTGATTTTTTCAGCACGGGCAACGGGCAATATGCTTTTATCACCTCCGCCGCGAACTTGCGTTCGTTGGGTGCTGACCCACAACCGCCAACGTGTTCATTCAAACAACTATTTGACACGATGCGGTCGTTGTACAACGTGGCAATGGGATTTGAAACCATCAACGGTTCGCCTTATCTGGTGATTGAACACATCGAATATTTCCGAGATACCAACAATTCGATTTTCATTTCGGACGTTCACACGACCGAATTATCTTTCATCCAAGATTTGTTGTACTCACGGGTCGAGGTTGGCGTTGACCTTTTATTGCCATTCCAATGCGACAAGGGAAACACCGTATGTTCGGCATCGAATAACGTGCTGAACTATGGATTTGAAAAAGAAGTTTACCCAATAACGGGTGAATGCAACCGCGACATCCGTTTGGATCTGATGATTGAAAACAAATTCGTCATCGACACAAACGTGATTCAGAACGTTGTCGAGTTCAACGATGAATCTTACGATGGCAAAGTGTTCATCATTCAGATCAGCGACACAATCGGAAACATGGCCGACAAATCCGACCCATTAAACAATGGGGAAAATTGGTACAATGAAGCCTATACCAACCGCAAGGTGATCGAACGCTATCAAGACTATTTGACGGGTGCGTTGCAAGCGTATGGCATCAACACGGGTGTTCATCAATTTCAAGCTGAAAAGGTTGGCGGCATATTGATCACAACGGTTCAAACGCCCGCGTGGACAAACAACGGCATCGTTTTCGATGATGACACCACGCCGCCGAATTTCAATTCGGATGGGTCTTATGACGCGGTTTCTGGCGAGTACACGCCCGTTGATGAGGGGTCGTACCAATTCACCATCACGGGCGGTTGGCAATCAATCAACCCACCCACAATTGGCGGCAACATCATCACGTTTCGATTTGCCATTGATCATTATGATTCAACGGCGACATTGCTTACAACATACTATTCGGCGCAATACCAACAAACCACAAATTTTTCGTTCACCACCTTTGAAATTGACACCGATTTCATCGCGTTGGATGCTGACGATTATTTGAAAGTGCGGTTGGAATGCAACCAATCATTGCCCGTTGCAACACACCCCGCGCAAGTTCAGTTTGATGATGTGACGTGGAAAACAAAAGATGTTCGGGCGGTGCAAGTTGTTGGCCAGACCAACACGGGAAATTTACGCGCACCCATCAAAACAACCACCTCCGCGCCGATGTCAATAGCTGATGGAATCAGTTACATCAAAGACACGACAAAAACGATTCGGTTGGCCAATCAACACATTGATCGTTCGGGGTGGGTGCATCGTTTTAATCAAAATTTAATAACGGGCGAAGCCGAAATCGAAATCATATCACATGGCTAAAATCAACAACAATTACCCGATACGTTTCGACTACACACCCGAATGCAATTTGGTCGATCACAATTGGATGCAGTTCGCCGAATATGGTGACGTGTCGCAATTCCAACTTGAAATCGAACCATGTGCGTATGAGCAAAACGCAATCAACAACGGGTCGTTCACGTCCATCAGTTATTGGAACGTAACGGGCGGTTCATTCTCAATTGATGCGGCGGGCGGCAAGGCGGTCAAAGTAACGGGCGGCGCGTCCAACATCAAACAAGATGTTGCAAGTGCTGACGGCGTTTATTGGCGCATTGAAATGGATTTCGTTGTCACATCTGGACAATTCGCGGTCAAGTTCGGCACGGACATCAACATCGTGACACAAACGGGGTCTTATGAATTTTACATCACCGCCGATTCGGTCACATCGTTGATGGTGTCAGGCGATGGCACAACATCGGGGTCATTTACCAACGTGACCGCCATGCCTATCAACACGGCGTTTGAGGTTTACGTTGTCGACGCCAACGGGGTGACGCAACACACCTACACCGAAAGTGATTTCAATTTTACCAACCAATGGATGACGGCATCAATTGATTGGCAAGACATCGCGGTCGGGTCAGGTTGCTACACATTGAAAGTTAGCGACCCGTGCCATTGCGTGCAAGGTGGGTTTATTCAAGAAGATTTCACGACCGACCCATCGGCATGGTCAACATCAGCGGGGTGGTCAATCACGGCGGGCGTTGCTTCATTCAATGGAGCATTTGGAACGGGTCAGGCGTTAATGTCGGGCGTGTTGTGCGTTGGCACGGAATACGAGATCACATACACGTTGGCAAATGTTGCGGGTGATTCCTTTTACGTTCAGCTTGGATCAGCAACGGGAACGACACGAACGACAAACGGCACGTTCACCGACACCGTGACCGCAACCAATTCGTCATCGTTCAAAATGGTGGCATCTGGGCCGACACATTTGCCAATGATGACCGTGACCAACATGACCGTCAGAGCAACGACCCGAACATCGCAACACACAAGTGTGCCGATTAAAGTTTTGGAAACGGCCGCCGATTGCACGCACAAAATTGTCGTGTGCAACGATTCCGATGGAATGTCGGCGGGTTTCGACAACACGGGGTTCGCCCCAATGTTGCGCGTCCATTCGCAATATGCCCACGGCGGAGCAACCGCGACCCGCAATAGTTATGAGTTCAGCAACGGCCGAAAGTCAACCACCTATTACAGAGGACGTGCAAACAAAAGTTTGGCGTTGATTGCGCCAAGTTACATTCACGATTTTTTAATGCATCTGGGCGGGTTCGATCACGTTTACATTGACGGGGTGGAAGTGTTTGTGGAGGATGACGAATACCCGACCATAAGTTGGAACAATCAAACCGACCTCGGTGGCGTAACTTTGACAATGCGCGCCAAAACGGTGTTGATCGAAAATAGACGAATTACAAGCGCGGTGAAAGCGTGCGACCCGAATGGCAACCCAATCGCCACGGGTGACAATCAAATAATTAGACTGCCAGACGGCGGCAAAATAACAACGGGATAATGGCCACATCAATTTCACAACTACCAAGCGCAACCACCGCCGAAATCGCGGACGGCGCAAAAATCATTGTAAACACCACCGACAACGAAACGAAATCGACCACGTTGTCAACGTTTCGCAACACCTATTTGGGCGACATCCAGGTCGTCAATTTGTTGATTGCAACGGCCGATGTTCTGACGTTGAACGCCACGCCGATTGAACTAATCGCGGCGCAAGGTGCGGGAACGTACATCGAATTGATTTCGGTGATGGTGCGCGTGAAATACAATTCGGCCGCGTATGCCACGAACACCACGTTGCAAATCACAACATCGGGCGCGAGTGTTGCCCAATATTCATTGGATATGTTAGATGCCACGGTTGACACGGGCCGCAAACTTGCGGAGGTTACAACCACCACGGCCGCCCACACACAATTGATTGCCAACACCGCCGTCAACGTTACGGTGTCAGGTGGAAACCCAACGGCGGGAGATTCTGACATTGACATTTTCGCAACGTTCCGTGTTTTATCGTAATGCGCACACATGGCATTGACGAAAGCATTGGCGGACATACTCGCGGAAAAAGACCGCAATTTGGCGCGTGTTCCCGATGCGTTTGCCGACCGTATGGTGTTGGCGCAACGCGAAATGTTGTCAGAGGTGACCGCGTTGTTGGGAGCGTTAGACCGAAACGGGTCAACGATAACGGTGACGAGGTCGAACCTCATTAAAGCCAATGAGATCACCAACATATTGTCTCAACTTTTCAAAGGCGGCGAGTATTTCAAAGCGGTTGAAAAATTGGCCGATGAGTTCGACCAACAAGCGGCGTTGACGGACAAATATTTCGATTTTGCCGAACCCGATTTCAGCGTGCCGCCAATCGCTGATGAAATATTTTTGACACGAAAGGCGGGCGCAATTGACCTTTTGTTGGGCGATGGCGTGTCGGCAAATGTCAGTATTCCCGTTCGGCGTGAATTGGTCAACGCGGTGACGTCTGGCGCAAGCTACACCGACACATTGAAGTCGTTGCGAAATCTAATTGAAGGAACGCCCGACCGTGACGGGGTTTTGTCGCGTTGGTCGCGGTTGATTGTTTCCGACACCTTTGCAATGACTGACCGTTCGTACACGGCAACCATCGGCGAGGAATTGGGCTATGAATGGTTTTTGTATGCGGGCGGAATCATCGACACCACCCGACCATTTTGCAAAGAACACAACGGCCGATATTATCACCGAAAGGAAATCGAAAAATGGCCGTCCGACCCGTGGCAAGGCATGATGTATGGCACGAACCAAAAAACCGTGTTCATCACGGCGGGCGGTTACAATTGCCAACATTCGATCATGCCCGTGTCGGTGTTCGCCGTTCCGAAACCTGACATTGACCGAAACATCGCCAACGGCAACTTTGAACCAACGGCGGTTGAACAAAGGTTGATCAACGAATAATTCGGTAATATTGGCGGATGCTAAAAATCGCCATCACCCATGTGCCGAGGTTAAAAGAAACGATTGGCCAATCATTGCGGTCAATCAAAGATGCGTTCACGGGTGAATTGACCATTGCGCCAGACGGTGACCACGATGTCGAATGGATTACCAAACAAATGGGCATTCGTTCCATTTCCCGATCAAACCGCGTTGGTTGTTTCAAGCATTACGCCAGAACGCTGAAAAGATTGGTTGACAATTCAAAGGATGGCGACATCGTTGCGGTGTTGCCTGACGACCTGGTCTACATTCCTTTTGAAAAGGCAATCACTCAGGCGTTGAAATCACCAACGGTTGGCTATTGCGCCATTTACACACCTCGCGAAATGGGGCGGCGCAACAATTGGAAATTCGGAGGTTGGCAAGTCGTGACGGGTGGATATGGTGAAAGTTATGGCGGCGGGTATTTCTTCAAACGCGAGGTCGCCAAACAAGTGATTCAACACGATTTTTTCATCAACCATTTTAACAATTACGAAAAGAACCAACAAATTGACCACGCCGTGCCTGAGTGCATCCACCAAATGAATTTGAAACAACTTTGGCACACGCCGAGTTTGTCGAAACACATCGGGTTGACCTCCACAATTGGACACACGCACACCGAGGCTGAAGAACCGTGGGGTTGGCGAACAAGACCATGAAAATTTCAATCATTATTCCATACGTCACCGATCGCGGATATTTGGCGGAGGCACAGAAAAGCGCGGAAAAGGCAATTGATTTTGCCAACGTCAAAGGCGAGGTGATTTTGTCGCAATCTGAAAACGGCGTTTCGTACAATTTGAACCGTGGCATTGAACGCGCCAAAGGCGAGTTGATCACCTATTTGTGCGATGACGATTTGTTGCCGTTGCAATCAATCAAATCGACCGTCTTGGCAATGCGCGGGTATGATTTCGTACACGGCAACGCAACCACCATATATGAAAGCAATTTCAAGTTTGTTGAACCACGCATCCGCCGATACACGCCCAAACTGAAATATCCATCGTTGGCCCAGATGGTCAAATCAAATTGGATTCACGGCGGCACGGTCACATATCGGCGCGATGTTGTTGCGGGCGAATGGTTTGACGAAAATCTTTGGTGCGGCGAGGAATATGATTTCAATATGTTCTTGTTGTCGAAAGGCAAAAGCCTCGGATATATTAACAACGACCTTTATACATACCGACACCACGCCGCCCAGAAATCAAAGCAAATGAACAATCAATCAGAAAGGCGCGAGGCCATCGAACAAATCCGCGATCAATACCGATGAGAACCGCAAATATTGCATCATTTCCAAGCCGAGAAAAATGTTTGATTCAAATGTTGGGATCAATTCGCGGGCAATTCGACCAAGTGAATGTGTATTGGAACGGCGACAACGCCGATTTCGTGCCGCCGTGGGTCAATGTGGTGACCTCCGCCGATGATGGTGATTTGACCGATTTGGGCAAATTCCGATTTCTGACGGGGCGGGGCGATGTGCCGCAATATTATTTCACGTTGGATGATGATTTGATTTACCCGCCAAATTATGCCGACCACATGGTCGCGGCAATCGACCATTTTGATTGCATCGTCACGCACCACGGTCGGCGGTTGCTTGGCAAGGGTCGCAAATATTATTCTGGGCATCAGCTTTTCAGATGCTTGGGGTCAAACCCGACCGATGAAATTGTTGATGTCGGCGGCACGGGTGTCATGGCATTCCACACCGACTATTTCAAACCATTGATTTGGCGCGATTCACGCATGAAAATGGCCGATCTGGTATTCGCTGAGGCCGCCGCAACGAACGACCGCCAAATCGTTTGTTTGGCACATCCTGACGATTATTTCGGGTATCTTGACCCGCCAAACACAATTCATTCAACCGAACACCATGACCAACAACGTTTGATTGATGTGGCCGACAAAATTTACGAACTTAACTTATGAGCGAACACGCGAAGAACTACGGGTTGTATGTGACGTTAGACATCGCGGGCAAATGGCACGCATTCAATCGTGACGATGCGGCCGCATATTGGTCAACAGATGGCACGGGCATCAAATTAGCGGAGGCCGACACACCACAAAAGGCATTGGCGAAATATCGAAAAGGAGATTTTAAGTTCGCATGAAACACATTTTGTTGACCCGTTACAACAACGGCATTTATGATTTGCCGAACGCTGAAAATTGGATGGCGGAGCGTGCCGAATTATTCGCGCACACACGTGAATCGGTGTTCGCCCAAACCGCCCCATTTGATTGGTTGGTGTATTTCGACCCGCGAACGCCTGACGATGTGATGATGGATTTGTGCAAGTTTCCGTTGATGTTTCCGATTAAAGGCGATGCGCGGTCGTATGTTCCGAACGAATGGACGATCACGACAAGGTTGGACAATGACGATTTGTTGCGGCCGACCGCGTTGGCGGAAATCCAAAACGCGGCCATGATGTCGGGCAACCGTGAATTTGTGGTCGATGTTGATTATGAAAAGTTGAACACCGTGACGGGCGAAGTACACGCAAGCAATCGCACCCGCGCCAATTCGCCATTTTTATCATTGGTCAGCAACAAACGAAATTGTTATTGCCGCCCGCACACGTTCATGCCTGACGATTTCCCATCAATGAAGATTGACAAGGTTTTGGCCACGATGGTTTTGCACGGCGGAAACCAAGCCAACACGGTCAAGTCATAAAAAAACCGCGTCACCTCTGGGGCAACGCGGCAAAACCAAAAACCGTTGGGAACATGAACAAACCAACGATTGGTCAAAGTTACGCCAAAACTTTATATTTTTGTGATGTCTTATCGTTGCCAGAACAACGCGGCACATTGCGTTGAATCCTAATTTTCAAACATTCATTCAAGATGGGTTGCACAAACTACAATTGCACCGACATCAGCCCGCAAGTTCTGAACACGTGCGGCGAGTTACTTGAAGGTGGTTTTGATCAAGCGGTCATTTTTGATTGCGATGCGACAACCACCGATTACACGAATGGCACAGAGGTCAACGCCGATATTACGGCGGGTCGTGCGGTTCTGTACAAGAACATAAAGTGTGGCATTGACGCACCATCGGCAAATGAAATTGATGTAATGGTCGCGGGACAAGAACCACGCGCCGTGAATTATTCACGAACCGCAACATGGGTTGACGCCAATGTCAACACGTCAAGTTCGGCGGCATATGACACATTGGATGCAACGTCTGGCATCACGGTCAAGGCAATACTCTTTCACCTCGCAAGCGGTGAAAATGTGGTGTTGGTTGACCCGCCAAAGGGTTGTATTTTCAAGGGTGGTTTGCTTGTTCCTAACGACACAAGTGATGCCGCCCGATATGAGTACACCGCAAGTTGGAAAGATCCAAATTCACCGAGTGTGAAGGCCGTGCCATCTGGCGTGTTCGCATAATCAATTTCTTTTGTTGATGAAAGGGCGGTGTTAATTCATCGCCTTTTTCGTGTCACATTATTGTTTTATAAATAAAAGTGTACATTAGTGCCATAATCAAAAACCAAAACATCATGAAAGACCAAAAGATTTTCAGAGTGAGCGCATTTGGACACCTTGCGGCCATAGCGAGCGTAACTGAGGACAAAAAAGTTTGGGTTCGCTATTACCACGGAATGAAGCCAATAACTGACATTCCAAATGGCGGGTTCAATTACCGATTCATCAAAGAGGTGACCGAACAAGTTGAAAATTGGGCCACCGAAAACAATTACACGATGTGGTCGTTTTGAAATCACCATCAACCAAACCAAAAGGGTCACCAAATCGGTGACCTTTTTTTTGTGCCTACATTTGTAAAAAAATCACAATCATGCCCGCAATCAAATGTTCAAATTCCAAATGGCGATGGGGTGGTGGCAAATGCACTTTTGACACCAAAGCCAAAGCACAACGGGCGGGTGTCGCAATTGAGATTGCCAAGCAAAAGCGCAAAGGCGGTTATTGATGACCTTTACAGATTACCCAAAACAAGCCGTTGAAAATGCCAGAATCGCGTTGCGATACGCGGAGGCAAACGGGTGGGGTTCGTGTGGTACGGCCGTGGGAAAAGCACGCGCCAACCAATTGTCAAAAGGCGACACGCCGTTGTCGTTGGAAACCGTGAAAAGAATGGCCGCATTTGTTCGCCATCGCAAGAATGGCACGCGAAAATTGGGCGATGGTTGCGGCCGTTTGATGTGGTTGGCATGGGGTGGCAACGCGGGCGTTGAATGGGCAATCCGAACCGTCAAAAGGTTGGAGGCCGAAAAGGGTTGATTGTTTCTTTTCTATTTTTGGCGCATGGCAAAGCGAAACAAAGGCATCATTTTGATGGCATTCGGGGCGAAAGGTTACGCGGAATTGGCGGTCAATCTGGCCTATTCAATCAAAAAACATTCGGACATTCACATCACGTTGGCGGTTCAACCCGATTTGATGCGGTACATATACGCCGATGATTATGGACATTTCGACAAGATTGTCGATCTGAAACCCGATGATTATTTGAACAACGGAAAGGTTGACCCCGCCCGTTGCAAAGTTCGCGTTTACGACATCGGGTCGAAGTATTACAAATCATTCATTTATCTTGATGTAGATGCTCTATGTTGGCAAGACATCAACGGGTTGTTTGATCAATGTGCCGACACCGACCAATTTTACATCACGGAATTGAAAGGCAAGGCCGACCACGACCAGGTCGTCAACTATTCAATCTGGGCAACCAATGACGACATCGTTGATTTCTTTGGCCTAAAAAAGAAAGATCAGATTTGTGCGATACAATCGTCATGGTGTTATTTCCGCGTATGCGATGATGCCAAAAAGTTCATGGCGGAGGTCAAAAAGTATTACAAAAAAGGTTTTCCAATTTCCAAGCTGACCGAAAAATGGGGCGGCACGTTGCCCGATGAATTGATTTTTTCGGGTGTGATTTCAAAAATGGGCATTGATTGCGGTCATCATTTTTATCCAAAACCGATACATTTCGGAAACGAGCATCCTCAAACCACGTTTGAACAATTGGCCGAAGATTCTTATTTGCTGAGTGTGTACGGAAATGGGGCGGGTCAAACGTTGACCAAAACATCCTATTTGGAATACTACGACCGCATAATGATCAAGTGGTTGCGTGGCGACCTCCAGAATCACAAATACAAGATCGGCCAAGCGATCAAAGACAAGCACGCGAACAAACATTGATTGAATGTCGATTCGATTGTTGAAAGTTTACCAACCGAGTTGGCAAACCGACAAACGTTACGTCATCAAAGTGGGCGGCCGTGGTGGTGGCAAATCGCACGATGAGGCACATTTCCACGTCATCAAATGCCGCCAACCAGACTATTATCGGGGCGTGTTGGTTCGTGAAATCCACGCATCAATTCGTGATTCACAATTTGCGGAGGTGAAAGCCGCCATTGATTCGATGGGCATCGGCGCGGAATTTATCATCCGCGAAAACACGATGGAAATCGAACACCGTTTCACGCGCAACAAAATCATCGCGAAAGGATTGAAAAAATCGTCATCGCACGAAACGGCGAAATTCAAGTCGATAAAAGACCCGACACACGTTTGGTTTGAAGAACCGACCGAAACATCCAAACATGATTTTGACCAAGTTGATGAATCCGTCAGGACGTTGAAATCGGAGGTGTTGCAAATACGGTTGACGATGAACACCGACATCGGCCCAGACCATTGGATCAGAAAAGAATTTTTTGACCGCGAACGCGATGACACGACAATCGTTTGGTCAACGTATCTGGACAACATGGTCAATTTGTCGCC
>Ga0208767_1002790_pt1 | contig 12977 bp, 13 predicted proteins | sample VirMetDEL_Mar_21_FD_184514 | JGI IMG/M metagenome (GOLD analysis project Ga0208767, IMG submission 184514) | Aqueous microbial communities from the Delaware River and Bay under freshwater to marine salinity gradient to study organic matter... | ecosystem: Environmental > Aquatic > Marine >... | reverse complement strand
AATCAGCAGGAGTATTACCAGCATCACCCTCAAAGTTTGCGTAATATTGTTGACTAGTATATATTTTTCTTGATTCTGCCATTATCGTTCAGATTGTATTATTTGTTGTTCTTTTGCCGCCGCTGCTTGAGTTATATCCGCAGCTCTTATAATTACTCCCGCGTAAGATAATATTTTCACCACTAACTCATGTTGTTCGGAAGCGTGCAGTTCAAAGTCCTTATAATTGCTGGCGCTTGTATTGGCAATCACTTGTCCGCCTGCAGTACCCCCGACCCAGCTTATAAGAATAGAAGATATTCCAGTTGTTGGGTATATAACTACGCCACCTTCGTGCCTAACATACACGGGGTTATTTATCGTGGGCTTAGTGAGTGGTGATCTATTTAGATATAATATCTTTTGGCTTGACACCTCACCCGCGTGTATAGCATTTGCGGACACAGTGCCTAGCCTAAAAAAGTTAGAAGGATAAGCGTAGTAACTTGAAGTAGTATTGCCTGCAGCATTAGAAAATGTCCCAGCGCTTATTGTTTCCTCGTTTTCAAACAAAGCTATTTTTTCTTCTACGTTTTTTCTAATATCTGAATAATCAGAATCATTAGAAACAACATAGTTTCTTAAAGAAAAATAACCTTCAAAAATTTCATTTTGAGCCTGGTTAGCAAGCGAATTAATTTCAGCTGGCGTAATATAACCTCTATTTTCTTTATTAAGTATGTTTAATACTGTTTTATAAACGTTGTCTATGCTTACCATTATTGTTTTTATTTATTAGATGGTTATAGCTAAACGAATAACTATAACCTGGTATTCTATGAAAGTTTCTTTTCAATAGCTTTCATAACGTCTACACCCTCATCTGTTTTTAAGAATCGTGCAAACGCTGCGTATGGATGTTCATCAAATGGTACAGTCATAATTTTCTTACCATTTGTGCTCCATTTAAATACTGTATTATCATCTGTTAGTTTAACAATTCCAGCTTCCACACATCGGTTAGCTAAGTTGCGAAGTTTAATATCTTCGTCTTTTGCCACTTCAATAAATAGTTCTGGATCATTTTTAGCGAACAAATAACAATCTCTTTTTATTTCTTTAGAAGACATGTTAACTATTTCAGACCCTACTTCAGTCCTTAGTATAGCCTCAAGATGCTCAATATCAAGTTCTTGTACTAATTTTAATGCTTCTAATTCTAACTCTATAATACTTATATCATCAACAGCTTCTTTTACATTATCAATTTCTTCCCATAAGTTTAATCTATCTGGATGATATAATGATAATAATTGTTGTAGCAAAGGTTGTGATTTAGGCACTACAATCGCGCCATCTTGAAATACTATATGTTTAAGTTGTGCAAAGCCATCTTGCTCATCTACAAATAAAGACTTTTGATTATTTGCATATCGTATTTCTCTATTAATACCTTTAGCTTCATCAAACCACAGCATGCCTGTGCTTTTAATTTTGTATGTTAACGGTGACATACCGTTTTTAAGAATATAAGTTCTATCTTTAATTTCCCAATTTTTCATAATATAATTTAATAAGATAATAGCTAAAGGGTGGCCGTAACCACCCTCCGCTATATTAATTTACTACTTCAATAAGAAGAAGTTGTTGGCTCCTTGAGTAATTAAACATCTTTCAGACAAGAAACTAACTCTCATTTCGTCTTTGTCAGATGTATAAGCACCTCCTACTGATCCAGTAATCCAAGTTTTCATTTTTCTGTCATCAGTCTCAGAAGAACGATAACGTACGTGTAAAAATGGTCTTTTGATATTTTTACCTAAATCTTGGTCGTATACAGTAGATGTACCAGCAGGAATAATAGTTCCTTCAACATCACCAAAACCGCCTCTAGTAGCAAAATCATTTAGATATTTCCAGTCAGTTTTGTAGAAGTCATAAGAACCTCTTCTAAACCCAGAAAATCCTAGATTTAATGCCATATCCTCAGAATTGTTAAATACTCCGTAAGAAGTACCGCCTGATCCATAAGAATTTTTAGCAGCTAGTGCATCATCAATAGCTAGAGATAAAGCTCTATTGCTATAAATCATGTTTTCTTCAATAGCTCCATTCTTGTCTAGTTGCTTAAGGATATTGTCAAAGCCGGTCATATTAGACGCTAGATCTGTAGAAAGATCTGTATATACATTACCTCTTGCTTCAAGGGCGGCGAAGAAACCTTCAGAACCGCTATAACTAGCAGCAGCCGAACCAGCAGAACCAGTTTTCTTAACTGACTCTACCATAGACATTTCTAGGTAATCTTCAAATCTTAGTCTAGTTTCGTGCTCAGACTTTAGGTACCATAGGTAACCAGATGCACCATTCTCAGAAGTAACTTCAATCCAACCAATCTGAGCGGTGTCAGATCCATGGATAGCGTAGTTATCTTTTAGGATAATAGGCTTGTTAGTATAAGAGCTGTAGTCAGAATCTAAAGATCCAGCCATGCCTATGTCTCCTTTAATAAATTCAGACCCATATACTAGTACATTAGCTTTAGCATATGATGCAGCGCCTGTAACACCTGTCCAGTTAGCAGCTGTATAAGCAACAGCGGTAAAAGTTCCAGTGTCACCAGAAGCAGCAGCTCCGGCAACAGTAACAACACCTTTGACAACAGGTCCTGTAGCAGCGCCTGCAGCGGTTAAACCTTGTACCATAATGGTTTGCCCAGCTCTAACAGCAGGAGCATCCCCTGCAGCATAAGCAGTACCATCAGGCTTAGCAGCAAAAGTAACTGTAAATACAGACTCACCAGTACCACTAGCAGTAGCGATAGCTACGTTGTCATAGCGGGTATGTAGTCTTCCTTGCTCAATCCATCTGATTTCGTCAGAAGTAGATGGCATTTCAGCTGATACCATACGTAGAAAAGAAGAGATAGAACGATTTCCGTAAATCTCAGCTTCTTTTTCGTATACATCAGGTAAAAATTGTTTTGTAAAATCAAAATCGGTAATATAATTACCTTGAAATAATGACCCCTTGGTTGATGAAGGGGTTAAGTTTTCAATGCCAGTTGTAATAGCCATTGTAATAAATTTTTAAGTTATTGTTTTAGTTTCATTCTTAGTTTAGAACTAGAATCACCAGAAACAACCTTAAACTTTTGGCCTGAAGCTGTTTTAATAACACCTTCTTGCCTTGGGTCCATATTTATATTTTTAGCTTCCTTTGCGGATTGGCGTAGAGCATCGGCACGGCCTTGCTCATAAAAATGTTCAGCTAGCTTATCTGCGTTTCTCGCGGTAAACAATGCTTTATGATAACCCTTGGCATCATTAATTTGGCCATCGTCACCTAAAAATTGTTTTACAAAATTGTTTATATCAGATTGCTGTGTTTTTGTATCATTAACATTATTGACTTTATAACGGTATTTATTGTTTCCAACTTGGAAATCAAACCCTTTAAAATCTTGACTAAACACATTGTCTGTTTTTTGTAAAAAACTTTCAGTAAGTTGTTTGCTTGATTCAGCGTTCTGTTGATATGTATTGTAATACTCTAAAGCTTCTTGGTACTCCTGAGGAACATCTGTTTGCTTCTTCAACTTGAGGTCAGCATAATATTTCTCTTTGTTTCCTTCCAAAAACTTTTTAGCATTAAATAGCTCTTCTTTAAATGCTCTTTTCTTAGAGCGTATTTCTCTTGGTTCATCTTCTTCTTCACTATATGAAAAATTATCTTCCATATATTCAGAAATTTCTTGTGTGTCCCAAGGTTTAGATTGTTTATAATATTCTCGCAATAGATCACCATCATTATATTTTGATAGGTCTCTATTTAATAAAACAAAATCTTCAACACTACCACCTGTTTCTTCCATAAACTTAACAAGTTTATCTACATTTTCCGGAAGTACAACTTCTGGCTCTGCAGGTTTTGGTTGTTCGTTTACTTGTGCAGCTCTTTCGTCTACTTTGGGTTGGTTAGTTTCTACCGTCTCCTCTTCGTCTTTGATGAGCTCGAGCGGCGAGTCTTGCTCTTCTGTTTCTTTGGCTTCGGTTTGTTCTTGTACTTCTTGCTCCACTTCTTTGCTATCTCCGGGTGCATTTTCCACAGGAACCTCCTTTGCTTCTCGCTCTTGAACGGCATCTTTTTCTTTGTTTAATTCGTCTAAATTAATTTTTGGCACTTCATCAACCTCTTTGCCTGCGGCTTCAGGTTCAATCTTACCTTCTTCAACTGCTTATCTAAAACAGCTTGTTCTTGTTCTTGTGCTGACTTTTGCTCAACGTCTTCAGCAGCACCTTTAATTTTCCATTCTGCCATAATTTAATAATATATAATAGTTAATAATTTTTTTATCTAGGTTCAAATCTGCTAAGATCTATTCCGCCCAGAACATCGTTGCCCGCGGATTCAAAAGCTTTTTTAGGCTCAGGATTTGATACTGGCTTTTGTAGCTCTATTTGTTTTTTTGCGTCAAGCTCCATCCCTTTAAGCTTCATATTTAAATCAAATTCATATTGCATTAACTCTCGTTTCGTTTGCGCTTCTGATTCTAATTTTTGAATATCAAGTTGGGCTTGTAGTTGGGCTAATTTGCCTTTAGCTTCAACTTTCATATTTTCAGACTGCGCTTTAGCCATTTCAGCGGCTTGAGCAGCCTGAGCGTTAGCTTGCGATTGCGCTGCAATATTTCTTTCCGCTTTCAATTGGTCTGTAGCTTCTTTCTTAGTTCTTCTGTATTTTAATAATTGATTGGCTAGTTTTATATTTTTTATTTGTCTTATATCAATTATATCTTCAAGATGTATTTGATCTCTTGACAACGCTACTTGTATATTATTTTCTACAAGCTGTTTTTCATCCTCATCTGGGTCCAGCTCTAAGAAAATACCAAAGTCATGCATATGTAAATTATCCATTTCTTTTAAAGCACCCACACTAAATCTTCCGATACCTCCAATCATCGCATCCCTTTGTGGATGATACGCCAGCACGTCTTTTATTCTTACAGATATAGCTTCTGCTAAAGTACTTGTAATGTATAAAGAACTATGCAGTATATGTCTGGTTGCTGTATTAGAATTTGCCGCGGCTAATTTTTGTACGCCCACTAAAGCATATGGGTCTGGATCAGATCCGTCTCTTGCTTCATTTAATCCAGTAACATCGCGAAGCATTTGCAGATAATAATTATATGCTTGTATTAATGCTTGGCTTTGTTGTCCACCACCGCCAGGTAATTCCTGTATTGGTACTTTGCCAGGGTTCATATCGCCATCAACAGTCATAGATCTTCCTATAACTGATCCTGTTTGGAAATATAAATTTAGAGCTTCCTGCGGATTATAATTTGTGCCATTACCTAAATCAATTTCAGCTAACCCATCGGCATCTAAATAAACACCAGATGGTGTCATTCTTTGTATCACCTGCTGCAGCTTTAAATGTGTAAGCTGGATTAAATCAGCATAGGTAACCATTCTACTAACTAAACTTTCAATTTTACCCTTATACATTCTAGGGGCACTAACAACATAATTCATCATTACTTTGTTAATGTTAGAATCGGGCCTAACCATATTAGTAGCTTTTTGCCACTTTAAAAGTTTATTAGAACCTAATACTAATACACCTTCATATATAGTTTCCATAGCCTGAGCTACTCTTTCAAATCTAGTTCTTTGATCTTTAGGTGGATTAAACTTGTCATCTTTCTTTATAGCTTTTTTAGCACCAGTAGATGTTTCTTTTATTTTGTATACACTTTTTCCCCAAGTCTTCCAATTAAAGTATAATACAGTCAATGTATTTGTATCAAACGTATCATTTGAATCATTATCTACATAATCGTAATTATTATAATTAGACGATTTTTTTATAATGTCTTCAAACTCTTCATCCGTTAACTCCGGAAATTGTTTTTTAAGCTCATTAGATTTAATTTGCTTAACTTCACCAAAATAATATACATCGTCAAAATTAGGATCTTCCGTGTAAGAATATATTAAATTTGATGGATCAACATATTCTAATTTTATACCATCTGTATTATTAAATGTATGCTTGGCAGCCGCAATACCTAAAACAGTTTGGTCATAATCACATCTCTTTTTTATTTCGTGATAAGCATTTCGTTTAAAAGTATTATCAATAGCTTGCTCATGGGCCAATTCAATAGATTGTTTATAACCTATTTGCATATGAAGCTCTAACTCTTCTTTATTAGACGGTAGGTCTTCCTGCTTTACATTCCTTACATCAACCCCTAATGTTTCATCTATTTGCGTAATTAATTCTTGAGTGTTCATGTCCTCAAGCATCATTTCTACAAAGTTAGTTCTTTCTTTTACAGACGTAGGGTCTTGCGCAAAAGCTTTAACTGTAAACAATCTATCTTGCATACCGTTAACAACTATATCTACAAACTTAGGTATAATTGGTACTGGTTTCCAGTCTAAATTAAGATAAGATAAATCTCCATTTACAGAGAACTCATCTTTATATTTCTGAACAGATTGCTCACCTCTGGCATATAATCTTAGTTTATGAAAGTCCCGTTGATTTTGTACGAACCTTCCTGTGCCAGATGATTTTCTAAACCATTCGTTTTGTATACCCCGGGCCACTTCCATTCCGTAGTCCATGCTAGCTTTAGTAGCATCGTCAACCGATTGGCTGGGAAATTGGGTAACTTGTCCTGTAGCTTCTGCCATTTTTTATTGTATTATTTTACTTTTTGAGCCTTGGTTATTATATTTTGAAAATCCAAAGTCTATTTTCTTAACTTCTCTTGCAGTTTTAGATGCGTATAAATGTCTTTGGCACGCCATTATAGCAAGGCCAGAACTTATAGATGCATCAAACTTTGTTCTTTTGTTAATATCAAATTTAGCCCAGTCTTCCAAAGTTCTTTGAAAATACATTCTACCACAATCTCCGTTTTCTTTTAACCCAACGTGGGTTTCAATATAACTTTCAATTGCAGCCGCGTGGGCTTGTCTTATATCTTCTGAAGTATTAGGTATACCACCTAATTCTCTTTCTGTTACAGATAATTTATTCCTAGGTCTATCAGGTCTATTCATTGAATATCCCCTATAGCCTCTTCTTTTGATATGATATAATAATCTAGGTTTATTATTTTCAGCAAGTATTGGCATACCGTAAAATATCATTGCCATAAGTACATCTTCAAAAAATATTTCAGCTGTTTGCGGTCTAGCAACATATTCTAAAAAAAATTGACTAGACGGTACATCTGAAAGCATACTAAATGTTGTAAGCCCGTGAAGTGCACCATTAGATCCGCTGCCATCAGTTGTTCCGCTAATATCATAGCTATCACAACCAAAAGCACCTAAATCTTTATTGCCTGGGTATTTAATACCGTTTTTTACTATTATATTGTTTTGCATTTCAACCGGTGGAATCCAGGATAATTTAAATCTACCTGTTTTGTTTGGATAAAATTCTACTATAGAATCTTTAACTCCATTCTTCCAGCTAAATGAACCGCGGGTTGCATAACCCTTCATTGTCATTTCTTCGTTGAAATCTATTTGCTCGTATATTTTATTTAGATTGAATAAAGACTTTTCTATTTCATCTCTAAATGCATGCTTTTCGCTTCTTGGAAACTGCCTATAAAATTCATTTAAAGCATCATTATTCCCTTTGAGTCCATCTGCTTCATTCTCCCAATGATCGATGACTCCATGCCTGATAAGCTCTCCGTCAATTCCTTCGACCGGTTCTTCTGGATGATCGAATACAGGAAATCCATATTTGTTGATGAATCCCTCATAGTTCCATTCCATAGGTATGAACAAAGAGTATAGTCCACTAGCAGTCTGCCCATTGCGGTTTCTATTTTCAACTTTTGAGTCATTATATAATTTTTTAAAATTATCACCGCCTTTATCTAAAGCATTTGATGTTGAGCCCATCATACACTTCCCAACAACTTTAGCACCTAACCTTAAGCAGGTTTTTGTAACACGCCAGTTGTTTAATATATTATCAGGTCTTTCCCATTTACCGGATTCGTCGTGAACTAATAATTTTAGTTTCTCACCATCGTAGGAATTGTCACCTGTGTTTTTCCAGTCAATCGTAGTGTCCAATCCTTCCCCAACCTGTACTTCGTTCTGATCAGTTGCTTTGAGTGAATTTCTTGTAAGCCTCTTAGACGGTATTTTGTAGGAAAGTTCTGTTTTAGGTCTTTCCATACCATCTTGTATTGGCTTAAAGAAGAACGGGTAATTGATTGAGATAGGCACAATTTTATCGGTAAACATTTTTTTTGCGTCTCCCCCGCTTTTAGATAATACCCCAAATCTTGCGTCTTTTGATATTGTAGCTTGATTAACCGCCTCTGAGCTAGCCATAAAGGAGAAGCCACTCCGTCTATTTTTAAGGTAGCATATTCCGTAACATCTATAGTCTGCTTTACAAGCTTCCCAGAAGTAAAAGAATATTTTATTTGATTGTCTAAACTCGGGCGCCCCAACATCAATTTTTGTCCAGTTGAGGTACATATAATGTGTTCCTGTAATATAGGTTGCTGTGCCGTTGCACATAAACCAATAGCCATCACTGCGACAATCAAACTCTGAATTAATATATTCGTAGTATTTTTCCTTAATTTCATCTGGATATAATTGAAAATCATGTATTGATTTAATTTTTGATAACGTAGCGGGTTTTAAGGTTTGCTTAAAAACTTGATCTTCAGGTTTTTCGCTATTTGAATATACTTCTTTTGGTATTGCAGGTAATGCAATACGCAATCCTTGTACTTCAAAAATTTCACCTATAGTTCCATCTTTACTTATTACTACACAATCAAGATCGTCATTATAACCGTACTTATAATTTTTTAGCTTATTATTTCTTTTTACATTTTTAGTAGACAAATGCGCAGAGTGTATAGCATATAGATTTTGTTTATACATTATTTAGCTCTGTTTTCTACACCATAAAAGCTGTCTTTAGTAGCCTTTGGCGATTCGTTCATCATTTCATTTATTTCTTCTACTTTTTGTAAAAGTGCAATAGCGTCTTCCATTGCAAGTCTGTAAGCTGAGGCTGATATTTTTACCTTTTCAGGATCTAGTTCGTCTGGATCCATTCTCTTATTCATTACTTTTATTAATTCATCAATTGAATTTTCTGCAGCATTAAGAATAAGTTTTCGTTTCTTTTTTATGTCCATAGTTGATAGTTATGTCTGTTGATAAAATTCTATATAATTTTTTATCATCTATGTTAAATTCATACTCAGATTCTGGTGTAAAGCCTACAATATCCCCACAGACCAACCCTAACGAGCTTAAATAGTCGTTAGTATATGTAAGCACTCCTAAAAGTTTTTGTTCGCTCTCGGTGCTCCATATGTCTTCGTTTTCTAAAGGTTTTACAAAACAATACATATTTGGGCAATGCCATTTGCCATTTTGATTATACGCAAACAACTGATCAGGTGATACTGAGTATCTATCTTCGTCTATATAATTTCCTGAGTTTCTTTCTTTACCTTTAACATCATACCATCTTCTAAATACATTGTGATGCACTATAACTTGGTTTCCTGGTTTTATAGATGTTTTAATATTTATAGGTGTGCTTATCACCGTTCCAATTCTGTTTACAAATTCATAATCTCTTTCTGTAATTTCAGTATTTAGTATAAGCTCTTTACCTTCAACAGATGTTTTATTATTGTATCTGTCATTTGTTGATATAATATAATTGTATAATGACTTCATTTAATAATCTAAATTATATTCTATAGACACAGCCATGTTTTTATTAAAGTGTTTCCACGGTAATTGTGATCCCTTTTTTTCAATGTATATCTGAAATGAACCTTCTTGTTCAATTATGTCACAAATTTTGTGTCCTCCGTAAACTTCTTGGCCTACGGAATAATGCATAGCTTCATTTTTATAGTCTTGCCCTATGCTTATTTTCCTAATTAATTTCATTTAATTTATTTTAGTATGTCCATATAGTAGTGTCAGGAGCCCCCGAGTAACCAACACCTACATGTACAAAATTATTCTTCCTTGAAATGCCTATACGGGTAAAGCCTACTTCAATAGCAGCTTTAACTAATTTAAAAGTTGCTTCTCCACCTACACATGCAATGTCGACTGCAGCCCCATAAGCATGCTCCCCGGGTTTAGATTTCTTAGCTTCTATTGGGTGATCAGGACTTCTGTAAGTCGATGTCAATTTAATTGGATAGCCATATTCTTCTCTTAAATCATCCAACATAGCTAATAGCACTGGATCCATTTTATCAAATTCACTAAACTCAGACTCCTCAAAGTATTTCATTTTTTATTTCTATCTTTTAATTTAATATAAATATTCATCCCTGTATATAGTATTGTCATTACTAATACCACAGTTTGTAGCATGGGGTTTATGTTAGGCATAGCTGAAAATGCCACCGCTCCGACATTTACGCCGTAAATTTTTAAGTCGCTCATTATTTGTGTTTACTGTTTCCAAATACTTTTTCTACTCCACGCGAACCAAAATATCCTCCAATCACGATCGTAAGAAGACCGGTTATAGAATCTAATGGATAACCCATATACCAACCGGCTACATAACTAACTGTTAAGAATACTAAAGTTAAAGGGCGAACATTAGCAGCAAGCCAAGATCCTGAGGTTGCATCCGCTACCCAGCGTTTTGTTGTGCCATCTATTTCGGCTCTTTCAATATCTAATTTTTTAAGTGCAATTTTTTTATCTCCTTCTGACATATCAGAGCCACCTATAATAGCTTGTATTACAGAGCCTACAGGCGTATCACCTGCTATTGCACCAACGACGTTAGGAATTTTTTCTAATAAGAATTTCCCAACGCCGGTATCTTTAAAGCGTTTTTTTGCCATATTTAATTTTATTTAAATGCCATATAGATAAATGTAACCCCACTATTGTTTAAGTCACTAGCTGTTGTATTTAATGTAAATCCATTTGAATTTAAAACCACATATGTACCTGTTAATTCAGCTCCTGCACTATTTGCTATTAACTGGTCGCTATAAGGTGATGTTAATCTCTTGTCATCAAACATATACCAACTTGCTGAAGCAGATGAAGCTTTAATCATTACAAAAGCAGGTTCAAATCCTGTTACAATAGTATGACCAGCAGCACCTGTCCCTGAATAACTCCCTATCTTACTATATCCTGCAACTGAATGGAAGCAATAGTTAATTATTTCATTGCCTGTTTGCCACCAATCAGTAAAAGCGTTAGTTCCAATAGTAAAGCCCGAATATGTACCTGACATATCTGTTTTTGCATCAGTCTGATTTAACTTTAAATAATCTACACTTGTATCAATTACCGTAGTAATAACGTACCAATCAACCGCAGCACTATTTGTTCTTTTTTGGATAATAATCTCAGGAGGTGACGTGAGTCCGTGTCCTACGGAATTAGAAGCATTATTAGTTGCAGTATATTTCACAATACTAAACCCTGCGGCAGTATTCGCACTAACGGAACTTGTTATATTAGTTCCTTGAGTGTTTGATACCGCATCAGCATTTGAGCCTTTCCAGTTCCAAGCTACGTAATCTTCTCCATTAGAGTTTGTTCTTATGTGACTACCTTGTGGTGTAAAGCCATTAACATCTATATCATTAACGTGGTTTGTTGTTGTAGAATTTTCTGCTTCAGCTAAATCAGGACTTAAAAATTTATATGTTCCCCCTGTGCCTATGCCTCTTACCGAATCAATTAAGTAATGATTTGCACTTGAATTATCTCTATTCTTTATCCAAACCAAATCAGGCTGGAATCCTACATTAGAAATATATTGACTTGCTCCCGTACCCTCATACAACACAGTCTTAAAGTTAGATGTATCTACTTCAGGTTTTTCGTTGTATAGTTCTGTTACTTGGCTTGATGAAAGGGCAGCATCGTAGATTCTTACTTGGTCTATTGAACCATTCCAAGCAGTTGATGTGCTTAATGATGGTTGGTTTCCAATTATACTTATTGCAGAGCCTTGTATTGTTGCAGTTGCAGACACCGTTTCAGTATCTTGCTCCGAACCATTAACATAAAATTTAGTTATATTATTAGAATCGTCTCTTGTGAAACAGATGTGATACCAAGTAGACTGTGTTAATTGGTACGTATGAGTTAAAACATTAGTATCAGAACTTGAACCATTTCCAACCCTCACAACCCATTGCCCGTCACTTGGTCTATAAAGAGGCTCAAGTGTACCTCCATAACCCGAAACAGCATTTAATGAAAATATTCTTAATCTATTTGATGTGGTTGTATTTCCTAACTGAAACCATCCAGAAACGCTTACATCACTGGTCAATCCTGTAAGTTTAGGCAACGCTATCCTACTACTACTCCCATCAAACACCGCAGCTTGACCAAACCTTCCGAATCTGTATTCGATGTCTGTTTCTGTTCCATCGTAGCTACCTTTTTCATCCTCTGCTGAATTGTCTAATTTGTAATAAGCAAGGTTTGTAGTAGGATAGTCATTATCAGTTGTAGTTGCAGTATATTCACAAGCGGTTTCTGCGTAAAGGGTTTGTATTTGAGAAGTATTTAACGCAGTCTGTAAAAACCTTATTTGGTCTAAATCGCCATCAAAATTATATGTGCCTACATATCCCGCATAATATCCTACTTGAATTGCATTTGCAGTTTTTGTTCCTGTACCTAGAGTTTGACTTATAACAGGAGTAGTATTTCCATCAAGATAAAGCTTTTGTGTATTATCCGAAGTGTTATTGACTAATACGAGATTATGCCAGTCGCCATCATTTATAGCCGCTGTGCCTGCCGTAGTGTAATTAAGACCATTTGAATAATAGTTAGCTATGGAAAGTTTACCAGCCCCACCAGATGCAGAAGATTCCATTTGAATATAAAAACCATAATTAGACCCAAAATCAGATATTATAGCTGATTGGTTTGATGCTGTGGTCTTAATCCATA
>Ga0208767_1002789_pt1 | contig 12982 bp, 12 predicted proteins | sample VirMetDEL_Mar_21_FD_184514 | JGI IMG/M metagenome (GOLD analysis project Ga0208767, IMG submission 184514) | Aqueous microbial communities from the Delaware River and Bay under freshwater to marine salinity gradient to study organic matter... | ecosystem: Environmental > Aquatic > Marine >... | reverse complement strand
TCATATTAAGCAGCTCGACGATCTGCCTTATCTCACAATTTATAGACATAATTAGTCTCCAAATTTGCGGTGCAATGACTGATCTGGTACACTGAATGGGTAACCTTCCAAGCTACAAACCATCCAAGCCCACGGTCATCGCGCCGTGGGTTAACTATTTGCGCAGATCAGTCACGCTTGATGGTAATGCCTCCAGCACAGCCCGCTTGGATGGCTCTGAGAGCAATTCTAGGCTTGTACTGAGGTCGATTAGCGTGTCTCGCGACACAACATAGCTGATGCTAGTCCACTTGCCTCGGTCCAAGGGTTCTGCAGAGCGCTTTTGGATGATCCACTGCTCAGCGTTGCGGCATTCGATAATGCGCCAGCGTGGGGCGAGTTGGAGGATGACTTTGCCGTAGCTGTCATCGCGCTCTCTGTGGCTGACATTATATACCGGGGTTAAGCCGGTATATAGCGAGGGTAGGGGGGGGTGATTATGAATTGTCATTGCGATCACCTTGAAGGTCTTGGAGCCATTTTTCGATGTCGCCAGAAAGCCAGCCCACGGCTCGTCGTCCTAGCCGGATTGGCTTGGGGAATTCGCCCGTGGCCATCATCGCATAAATTGATGAGCGGGATAGCTTAAGTCGTTCTTCAAGGTCTTTGCGCCTGAATATTTGCGGTAGCATTGAGTACACCTTTCACAAGTTGTTGCACTTGGTGGAAGGCTATGGAGCTTTCTGGCTTTAATCGTTTGCGAATAAGTCTTGGCATACTTTTTCGCAAACTTCGGACTCCCACATTTGCCCAATTCCAAGTGCCGTGCGACCTCTGGAGATTGATTGCTCAAGGTTGTCAGTAGTGTTTGGAAAATAATCTGTAATGTCTGGCCCGAACTTTCTCAACATAATCATAATATTGAGTAGTTCTCGGTTGGACGCGAATTTTAAGTTTGGAGATATTGGGTCTATATTTACTAAAGCCCAAAGCATAAAAGCCCTGCGATTGTCGACCTTCTCCATAAAGTCGCGTACCGGACGGCCGAAAGGCTTTCTATTTTTTTGATTGCGCAGTAGCTCATCTAACATTCCGGCCGTTGCCCACCTAAGAGCATCTTTGCTGGCTCCAATCCCCATGCCTGGAACGTATATCGAACCGTCTAAATTTTCGCTCAGTGGCAGAGCATCATTTAAAGCGAGTAAGCCGATGTTTCCCGTTTGGTTAGTCATTGTGCGCTCCAATGATGCTGTTCGCCCAATCCTCCATCATCGATGCACGTTGCTTGAACATGTCTGCTCGCATGTAGGCTTCATCGACATCATCTCCAACCTTCTGCGATAGTTGTATTCTCATCATCTCCCTTGAATAGCCTTTCTCTGCACCCCATCCGCGAAAAGTCGATCTCATACCATGCGGTACCGCCGGTCTTTTTGAGAGTTTGTCAAAATATCCTCGACCGCCCTTTAAATCGTCTTGGTGCATCCTGCGCATGATCGCGGATAACGTCATGTCAGAAATCATGCGCCCTTTTGGCGAGGCAAACACGTACTCTGATTGGGAATGCGCCTCCAACGATTTGAGAATATCTACTGCTATGTTTTGCAGCGGAATGGTGTGCAATCGTCCCGCCTTTTTTCGGTAAGGCGGCATTGTCCAGATCGCCGAGCATCCGAGTTTAAGGGCGCGATCAGGCTGTAAATACTCTATTTCATCCCAGCGCATGCCCCTCGTTTCTTTGGAACGAGTCAGTGTCAGAGTGCAAAATTGTAGAGCTTTTTTTCCTATACCATTTCTGGTGTTTAAATTGGCCCACCAACGGGGCATGTCTACAAAAGGTACGGCGGGATGGTGTTCGGTTTTATTTATTTTAAAGGGTGTGGGTAATAATTCAGAGAGATTTCCCCTCCAATGCGCGGGGTTCTCGCCGTCCCTAAAGCCTTTGACTTTCGACCAATTCAAAATGTTTTCAATGCGGCCTCTTAATCGAGACGCCGTTACAGTTTTTGAGGTCCATATGGGCTGAAGGATACGTAAGATGTCATCGAGAGTTATGTCTCTTACGACTTTTGCTCCTATTATTGGGAATGCATATGTCTCGAGTGTCGATTGCCATTGGGCTATGTGTTTGTCATTTTTGAAATCCAGTATTTTAAAGCTCATGTACTGGTTGGCGGCATCTGCAAAGGTAATATCCTGGCTTGTGTCTTCTGTCGTTTTTCGGGGGTCAGTCCCGTCTCGGGCCGACTGTTTATTTGTACGTGCTGTATCCCTTGCCGACGAAAGTGAAACTGTTGGGAAGCTACCCAGGCCAATTTCATGTCGTTTGCCCTTAAATGTTATTCGCTGAACGAAGAATTTTGACCCACGTTTGTCGACTAGGACAAATAAACCTGTGCCGCCGCCGTCGTGGTATTTCCCTGGGTCAAGTTTGCTGTTGAGTTTAGCAGCTGTCAGGCCTTTGACTGGACCCCTTGCTGGATTTTTAAGTTCCCCCATTTATTCCCCCTAAACTTTTTGGAACATGCTAGTATATTAAGGAACAAAAGAAGGGAGGGATCAACCTAGTTTCGTTTTTTATTTATATTTTTTCGAGTAATAGTTATATATATTCAATATATTTAGAATATCTTTATCTAAAAATAACTTAAAAAATTATACGGACTGTCTGTCCGCCATATTTTAAATTAATATGATTATATATCAATAATTTACTTGCCGACTAGCTCTTCTATTCCCCCAATTCTTCCCCCTAGCAGTTGACCATACCCGCTATTTGCGCCACGCGCCCGCACGTCTGCGCGTCGATGCAAACATGTTTGATTTGGCGCTTGGTTACGCAGCTGTTTGCCTGCTGAGGCCACTCTGGTTCGCTTAAGGCGCTACACAGGCTGGGTGTGGGGTTAGGCTGAGTGTGTAGGGCTGCAGAATTATGGAACCAAGACTGTAGCACCCAATGTCTTGCCTGACTCGATGGCCTCATGAGCCTTCACTGCGTCTTTGAGCGCATATTCGTAGTTTATGTTGGCCTCTAGGATACCGTCGCCAATCGCTTTAAATAAATCACGCGCAGTCCATTCTAGGTCTGAACGCTTCGCCACGTAGTGCATAATGGCAGGCCGTGTTATGAACAAAGATCCACGACGCCCTAAATCTTGGATGATGTCGACTGGATCAGGTGGGCCAGAAACATGTCCATATGCAGCGCAAACACCCATTGGCCGAAGGCTATCCAAGGAAGCCCGCATAGTATCCTTACCAATCGCTTCATATACAACTGCGCAACCCTCGCCGTCGGTTACCTCGCGAACAACATCAACAAAATTTGTTTCGCTACGTACGACTGGGTAATGGCAGCCTGCAGCGCGCGCAACTTCCGCTTTTTCCTTTGTACTGACAGTCCCAACTATCACTGCTCCCAAGGCCTTGGCCCATTGGCATAAAATTAAACCCATACCGCCTGCCGCTGCATGAACCAGTATAGTGTCTCCAGGTTGAACCGCGTATGTTCGATGCAGCAGGTAATGTGCTGTCATGCCTTTCATAAGCAGTGCAGCAACCGTTTTGTCATCGAGATTTTCAGGCATATGCAGCAGTTTATCAGCAGGATAGTTACGAGTTTCGGAATAGCTCCCCAACGGAGGGATACCGTATGCCACGCGGTCGCCACTTTTGAAGTTGCTCACACCATCGCCAACACTTTCCACTATGCCGACGCCTTCGAATCCAATAACCACTGGGGAGGGTGGGACTATCCAAGGATGCGAAATTCCACCACGGTGATAGGTATCGGCAAAATTTACGCCAACTGCAGTATGTCTTAAACGTACTTCACCAGGAGCTGGATCTGGCACGTGCCAGTCTTGCCATTGCATGGCGCTTGGTGGCCCCAATTTATGTATAACCTGTGCTTTTGACATACGAATTATTCTCCATTTGACTGGGGCTAGCAACTGAACAACTTGGTTATTTAGGCATATTGAGCAAAAAATGTCATCAAATTTAGGACTAAAGGGTTATCAAGATTTCTGTTTCATAAAGCCGCAATCATCAAGCTTAACCCCACAAGTTTATATCAGTTAAAACTCGCCTGAAGCGGGTCAGGTGGCTCTGTAAGACAGAACTAATCGAGGCGGGCAGAGTTACCTTGCAACATCTTTTGATGACAAAAATTCTCCATTTCGCTCCGTTAAAACTAGCCCTCATTTCCCCTCTCGGCCGTCTGGTCTGCTAGAGGCGCAACGGGGGCTTAGTGTGGGGTTAAGTTGAGCGTGTGGAGCTGTAGGAACGTCATCTTTATTCACACACCAATTATCAAGATAAACCGTGCCGCCGCTCTTACTGCGTGGCGCCAACTATTGAGCGCATAGATTCAGGCTGCGCTAGCAATCCGATGCGAGTTCTCATTTGTCTGACTGCACCCTATGCAAGCCTCACACGCTTTTGGAGGTAGTAGGCCTGGTAGCTAGAGGTGGGGGTAACACCAAAGGCTAAATCATAATTTTTGCCTGTTTTGCTGCTCAAATAAAGCAATACCTGCAAATACAAAGATCATCGCAGCAAGGTGGTAGGTACTGAAACTTTCGCCCAATAGCATCACAGCAATAATGGCGGAAAAAACAGGCACCAAATTGGCATATAAACCGGCGGCCCCAGAACCTATAAGATCAACGCCACGCATGAAAAATACCTGCGCAATAAACGAAGGGATCAGAGCAATGTAAAGAATAATAAACCACCCCTTTGTTCCAGGCATGGCCGTTCCAAATACTGCATTTTCAATTACCATAAACGGTATAGTCATCACGAAAGCTGCGACTGCAAAATAGCCCAACATAACAAGGCCCGAAACCTTAGGCCGATCTTTCAATCCAATTGTATAACCTGCATAAAAGAAACATGCGATAAGCATCAACAAGTCACCAGTGCTAAAGGCTAAGAGCATCAGGTTTTCAATTGAGCCTTTAGAAACCATCACAACTACACCGATGAACGTCATTAAAAGTCCGAAAGTTTGTAATGTGTTAATGCGAGAACCAAAGATAAAAAATGAACCAAGTAGGATCATACCAGGCATCGTGCTTTGTATAATACCCAAGTTTACCGCGGTTGTGCTGTGTGCTGCGATGTAGAAAAGCGCATTAAACATACTCAATCCAAAACCACCCATCAGAAAAACCCATTTAAGCCTTTTACGAATGTTGGGCCATTCCTTGATCATCTCTTTACCATGAAGGGAAAGGACAAATATTACGACCAAACCCCAGCGCAAGAAAATTAACATCATTGGCGAAACTTCGCCAACCGCAAGGCGACTAGCGACGGTATTAGTACCCCAACCAAAAGTGGCGAGACAAAGGACTATCGGAGCATTGGCATAAATGCGCGAGAAAAGTTGTAACGCCATATGTGGATCTGTAAAACATTCGAAAATTTGAGCAAGATATTTCATACGATATAATAAATTAATCTTTGCCGTTTTGTTTGGAACTTGAAAGATTTTATCAATTGAAAATTTCAACACATACTTTGAACCAACCCAGACATCCCGGACATCTGGACACCCCTATAGGGGTGTGTCCGTGTCTGTCCGGTCCAGGAATGTCGACGGACATAGTGGACATTTCCGTCATTACTTCCGGCTTGATTGATCAGCTTGGTGCGCGTCATAACTTACGCCCAACTCGGCTCTTAAAAAGTCCCCGAAATTCAAAGGATCGAATTTTGGCGCACCGGTCCCTGGCAATGGCGCGACAATGGTCGAAATATTGGGATCAAAGAAGAATGGCACCGAATAACGCTCCCGTCCGGAGGTGTTGATAACTCTGTGAGGGGTCGACAATAGCTTCCCATTCGACATGCGGTGCAACATATCACCAACATTTAAGATAAAGGCGTCCTCACGCGGTGGCACATCCACCCATTTACCCGCCGGAGTTTGCACCTGTAAGCCGCCAACGTCATCTTGCGCTAGAAGTGTCAAACACCCAAAGTCTTTGTGAGGGGCTGATCCGTACAAATCCTCAGCTGCCTGAGGAGGTTGCGGTGGATAGTGTAGCAGACGCAGCCAAATCGTTGGCGTGTCAAATGCTTCGAGGATCCCTTGTTCCCTAACGTCAATTGCGTCCAGCGCCAATCTCATCAGCTTATGTGCCAGCTCTGTCATCGCTTCTGCATAGGCTTCACACACATCTTGAAACCCTTTCAGAGCAGGCCATTGGTTTGGACCCGACAAGTAGACGTCTGAACGAGCAAATTCATCTTCTCGCATCATCATAAAAGACGTAGACTGGTTAGGTTTCGTCACGTCTGCGAGATCAGAGTTCACATCAGTAGATGTATTGATAGCGATGTAGCCCCGATGGTTCTTATCTAGTGCGATCGCCTGCTTCTGCGCTTCCGAAAGGGTATGAAACTGCTTCGAAGCCGCGAATATGCTCTTACGAAGCTTTGGGTCTACGCCATGGTTGATGATGTAACCAAAGCCCGTATTTCCGTATGCATTTGCAAAGTCGATGGTCAGCTGGGTTTTGTCGCCACCATTCGTCAACGGCGCAAGGTCCAGCACCGGTATTTCTGTAAACTCAGCCATAGCAATCTATCCTACCCACCTAAGCCCAATACTGTCGTCTTGAAACTACAAAGACAATCCTCTCAGCGCCCATATTAGCTTCGTACAAGCGTAATAGTCATTGTTTTGCCACATGATGATGCTGACGTTAAACACGCTGTAAGAGCCTCTGTGTGGGCCTCCGATGGGACCCTCCAGGAAGCTAGGACAGGTATCGGTATGGGTTGGTTTGGGCTACGGCCTACAAGACAAAAAATAAGTTTGCGGGCGGGTTAGTTCTTTGGCAGTTTGGAAAGTGAGGAGACCCATTGGAATGGTGAAAAGTAGAATTGAAGAAACTGAAGAAGAGTTTGATGCTCGGATGGCAGCGATAAGTTCTGAAGCTAAGAACGCTAATAAACCGCAAGCTAAGCCAATAGAAAGCTCAAAAGAAGTTTTTGGGGCGCTGTTTTCAGCATCGCCTAAAGAGGACTAACAGCTCCATGAAACACCTCATCAAGCCAACACGGGCGATCCACTTTATGGTTCTGGCGTTCCTTATGATGATTGGGTCTCAGACTAGTGCTGCTACCAACGCTGAAACTATCCAGTACATATTCGATAAGCATGAGGCTGAATGTATCGCTGAACAATACGAAGTTCGGAACGCCAAAGAGGGTGAAACACTTGAGGTCACTGTCGATCTAAAGCTGGATGATGATAACATTTACGAGATCACCATAGGCAGTGATGGTAAGACTGCCACTGTTCTTCATGCTGAGTTTAGCTGCACTGGCATTGGTTATTTTTGGTGTGGAAACAGCAGTTGCGCATCTTACGTGATTGTCGATGGCGTGAGCTTCACTACACGTGGAAAGCCCGTCTCAGTTAGGGTGGGCGATGATTACGTTGTATTAATACACAGAGGTAACTTGGCCTGTCATAACGGTAGCGAGAGAAGTCTTATGGTTGGATCGCCATGCTATACTGCAGCGGCTTGGGATGATGAGTTAAACACTTTCAATAGCCCCTCCAGTAGTGAACTGGTTCTTGGAGTGAGCAAGTTTGAGCCATGATGCAGATGGATAACCTCTTGAACCCAGCCAACGCACACCAGCAGCGTTGCCCTAGATGCCAGTCACCTCTGAACACCGTTGTTGTGCATGGGCATGAGCAGTGTGTCATCTGTAAGTCTAACATTTTTGAGTGCTGCTCTGGGGATACGTGTGATACAGATCATAACTTGGCTTTTGGATATAAGAGAGGCTGACCAAACTCTCGACCCACGCCCGATGAGATGGCTGTGTTTGATTTTGTAGGAGCCAAAAATCTCTTGCCTACGAAAATATTCAAAAGCTCAACTTCCTAACCGACTCAAACATGAGAGTAGCAATTGGCTCCATAGCTACGGAGTCATAGTGAACGCCATCAATATTTGAAACGCATACATGATTATTGAGATCTGCGAACAATACATTTTCACATTCAGCTACCATTTTGATCTCGTTTCCTAGGTCTAATGATAGTCTCTCACCTTCTTTGAATATTTTTGCTAAGGCACCGACCTCTTTGATTGGAGGCGGAGCGATGACTATAATTTTGGGCGATTCCCCTTTCGGCCCACAACCTGATGCGCGAATAATCCGTATTAATTTTCCTATGGATTGCGCGATATCAAATGCATTTACTCCGAACCTAAATTTAAGATCATTAGTACCGAGCATTATAGCAATAACGCTAATACATTGGTGTGTTTCTAGGATAGCGGGTAAAACGCTTGCTCCGTTTTTGTGTTCGCCTTCAATAGGATCGTTGTGAACTGTAGTTCTGCCAGGTAAGCCTTCATCAATTACTCTCCAATTGTCTCCAAGTTTGCGTGCAAGAAGGGACGTCCAACGGATATTCAAGGGATGACGGTTGCGCTCACCTAATTCTCGCATAGGCATTGTGCAGTGTGTGTTTGAGTCGCCAAAAAGGAGAAGAGTTTTAGGTTCATTCATGGTCTTTTACCTTATGGAAAATTTTCACCTTTGATGAGGTTCGTTTATATTCTAGACCCACAGCACCAACTCAGCATAACCTGTGGCCTCTGTAAGCACCATACGATGCTAGAGGTAGCAAACCTGATAGCTGTCGTTGGAGGCGACACCACAGCCCACGAGGTACGTCAGAGAGCCAGATGCTATAACTGTGGCGTGAAGGGTAACAACACGTATCAGATTGTTTATCGTGGCGGCTCTTACGATGCGCTTATCGGTGCTGCTAATACAAAGATGGACGTTGAAGATTAGCGCCTGAGTAACCCTTCATCAAAAATATTTGCGAGTCGCTTTATCAAATGGCACTCTATTCTTCACACTCTTGGAGATTCGTCATGACGGCAAAGCAACTAAAGAACAAACCTAATAAGAAAACACCTTTGTTGATGTCACCATTCGGTTTTGCTTTAGCAGCTTGTGGTGGTGGTGGCGGTGACGGTGGCGGTGGCGGTGAGTCAGGATCTAAACCATTTGTTTGGAACGGAGCGAGCCTTAATAAAGGCTCTTTGACTGCCACGACCAGCACACTTTTTGACCGCACATTAGATGTTTATGGCGTAAAACTTCTTGTAGGTGGAGCATCAGGCACCCAAGATGCTGTCCCAGATGCTTGGGCGTATAAAGTTGCTCAATCATATGTAATGCTAATGGATCCAACAGGTTCAAACATTGACGTTTCCGCACAGGAGAAAATGAAGGAAATACTATCTGGTGTAGAGGGTACTTGGCATGAAGGATACGGAACGTCCCAACGTATTTTAAAAGGAGCTTTTAGTGAATACCCATTAGATATCTCGAACGACTCGAACCAGGGCTTGATAGATGCCGTGTATGGTACAGGAACTGAGGCATTTGGTAGAGACACTATAATGCAAGACATGGTCTGGTACCAAAATAGCAGCCATGGTGAGGTCGTACCCACTGGCGACAATGATATCCACGAACTTTTTGAGCATCTTTTACACACATTGCATCCATGGGGCGTAAGGGGCGCTGTCGAGGGATCTGAGGAAGCTCTTAACTACACCAAAGTGGGTTCACAGTACCCTCATGATGCCAACGATAGCAGTTGGAAAACATCGGAGCTTTATTTAGCTATGAAAGAGGCGATGGATAATGGCGTTTTTGATCCATCTGGATATGCAGTTGATCCTTTGAATGATCCTGAACAATTCGTCCCAGCAGCGATAGAATACACTTACATTCTTAATTTTAGCATGTGGGAGATGGGTAAAGAGTTCTGGACGGATAAAGTCAATGGTGAAGGAGCATTAGAAGGTGAATGGAGTGTAACTGCATCTGATCCAGCAGGGGTGCTTGCAGAAAACCCACTGGGTCATGCATTATTCATGAAATACTTTGACCCTGTTTTATCCAAGCCTGACTTTGCGACTTTGAGGAGCATGTTTCAAGATAATGACCAAGGCGATTCTGGATATGTCCCAGATGCAAATAGTCCGCAGGCGTTTATTATGTCTTTCGTGGAAGATAACACTCAGTTTAGTTCAGAGGAGATTTTCTACGACCAACTATCGCCTCAAACTGATCTCGCTATAAACGTAGACCTGTTATAGCTCAGCCCATGAGGTACGTCAGAGAGCCAGATGCCATAACTGTGGCGTGAAGGGTAACAACACGTATCAGATCGTTTATGCGGGTAACTCTGATATTGCGATGGATGGCGCTGCCGGGACGATATACATTACATCTTCCAGCAATGGCGTACTCCAAAGTGGCGCAGTAGAAGCTATTATAGAGAATGGTGGAGTGTTAAGAAGAGGTATCCAGTTGTAGGTTAAACTATTGCGAAACCAGAACCGTGACGCTCTACGTGACCAAACTTTGGTGAAAGCCAATGACCGCTAGTGCAAAGATTGTTATCAGCACTGACCATATCCAAAACTCTCTTGCGTGACGCCAAAGCAGTCTCACCATCCACATCAAAAACTGTAGAAACGTTAGGGTCAACGAACTGTAAGTTCTGGAAATGAATAATATCACCAAGGTGCATTAGGCTATCGTTACCATCATCTACTCTAAAGCCAGAATGACCTGGAGTATGGCCAGGTATGGCAACAGTATTCACGCCAGACATGATCTCTTTACCTTGTGCGACAAGGTTTAAGCGATCTGAATATGCAGAGACGACAGCTTGAGCTAGTCCTGCCCAGTCTGATCCGTTTACATCAACCGCATCGAATGACCCATTCATCCAGTAATCATGTTCTGTATCAACTAAGTGTAGTTGTGCATTATAGAATACTGCTGTGCCATCAGTGTTTAGCGCACCAGCTATATGATCTGGGTGGAGGTGGGTTAAGAAGACATCTGTGATCTGATCTGTGGAAACACCTGCTTCGTTTAATGCTTCTTGGATGAAGCCACAGGTTGGGCCAAAAAGCTCTCTAGCTCCTGCATCTACCAGTAAGTTACGGTCACCTTTCTGGATCAAGTATGTGTTAACGTTGGTGTAAGAAAGTGTATTCTCAGCATTAGCTTTTATTGTTTCAGCATCTTCATCTTTTAGGTTGATCAGAACTTCTGCAGGTAAGACAAGTTCACCATCAAGTAGCGAAGTTACTTTAATGCTTCCAACATCTGTCGATGAAATGCGTGACATATTACTCTCCTAAGATACGCTGGCTGTTTATATTCTTAATGTACCGTTGTTTGGGTCAAGTGGCGAGCAATAAAAGGCATGATGAAGAGCGATAAAGGAGGGCGGTCTCGCTGGTGGATTTAATTGGGTGTTGGTTGAGGAATGATAAAGCTGATCAAAGCATTTTGTGAAATGAGCCGAGACACTTATTTCAGGAGAGTAAATCGATAATAGACCCCTGTCATATCTATCATATGTGTCATGTTTAGACTCAAAATATGATAGATATGACAAGTATGATAGCTATTGAGCCATAAGCCTTCCTTCGGTTCTAACAACCAATCCAACCTCAACCAGTTTGTCGATGGCTCTTGATATTTGCCCCTGATCTTTGCCGGTTGTATCAACAATATGCTTCTGCATGCATCTCGGGCTTTCGCGAATAAGCATCAAAACCAGTTTTTGAATTGATCCAAGCTGAGCCTCACGAACATCATCACCAATCTCAAAACCATGCCCATTCCAGCTCAAGTATTTCTCGCACTGTTCGACGTCCTTACCCGTCACATACAATTTGCAATCTTTGCTGCCAGTTTGCCGTTCCATGACGAGGATTGTTTCGGCTGTGCCGGTGATGCCAATGCTACCGATCACTTTCTCAAGCGGAGCTGTGGCAACGTCTGAACTCTTCTTGCAGTGGTGTACAACTATGATGGCTATCCCGAGCCTATGGGCCAGTTTGCGAAGGGCATCATACTCCTCCACAGTTTGATCATAGTTTTTGTTATTTGCGCTTGGGTTCAAAATGCTCTGCACCGTATCGACGATTACACACTTGGCGCCGGTGCCTTTAGCCACTTGTTCAATATGAAAGAGCGCATCGTTTCCACGAGGAAGTGGATGCTCAGCTGACATGACAGCGTGATATGACAAATGGCTTGTCCCGCTAGGGAACACGGCTTCTACGCGGCTCTTAAGTCGTCGTTCGTTATCTTCAGCGGCTAAATAATGAACAGAGATACCGTTAGCATCCATATGCTTGGCCATGTTTAAAACAAGCCAAGATTTCCCAGTTTTTGGTAACGCCGCCAGCAAGGTTAAGCCCACTGAGGGTATCAGCCCATCGTAAATGAAGACTAATGGATCAAAGTGCATATCGAATAGTGCCGCCGCAGGTTTGATCCCAAATTTTTCAAGATAAGCCTCCTCTGGAGTTTTTTTATTTTTCCGATCTGTTTTGACTAGTGCCAGAAATCCATCGATGTTGTTCTGATTAAAATCCATCCAGTCAGCAAAGTCGCCTTTGTCGGGAAGCGCGGAAAGGTGCGATGTAAGTATGAATGCGTCGATGCCTTCCTTTTCAAAGCCTTCTAAGAGCTTTTGGCTATGCGCTAGTCCTGGTGTGTCATTATCGGGTACAATGCAAATGCTGCGATCCTTCACAAACTGGTTCAATTCTGATTTCCAGTTCCCCGCACCGCCTGGGTTACAGGTAGCTAAAAGGCCACTCAAGACAGCGCGATCCACGTCCTTTTCACCTTCAAAAATAAAGAGAGTTCTATCCGAAGCGTCATCGCAAAGTTCATCTAACCGGTAAGGAGTGTGGGGTATATCCTTGGTGGTTGGACGCCAGTTTCCGTCAAACCAACCAAATTGCTTCCATGATCCGTCCGTATATTTGACGGCTTGCCTTAAAGGTGACCCGTCTTGATCACGATATATATGCGCCCGTTGCACCGTCTTGCGCTTTGGTGCTGTCTGATTAGGCGCAATTAGACCGTGTTCCTCAAGCCATTTGGCTGCGTCTTGCTGACT
>Ga0208767_1002787_pt1 | contig 12986 bp, 9 predicted proteins | sample VirMetDEL_Mar_21_FD_184514 | JGI IMG/M metagenome (GOLD analysis project Ga0208767, IMG submission 184514) | Aqueous microbial communities from the Delaware River and Bay under freshwater to marine salinity gradient to study organic matter... | ecosystem: Environmental > Aquatic > Marine >... | reverse complement strand
TATTCGGATGCGCTACTTGATCGTTCAAACTGATAGGCATCTTCTTGTCTACTTTCATTTGCATTCTCTTTGCCGAGCTCGCTCCCCTGTCGCAATGTGCGTCTGGAGTTCTCCATAATCTCATTGTTTCTGGATCCACTTGTTCTCTTAGATTTGAGGGTCGTGTTCTGCCTTTCCTGTGTCCCTGCATTAATTTCATGGTTCCCTCTTTTGATCTTGGAGGTAAGTGATCCATTGTGTTCGGAGTAGCCCACAATCCAGACTCTGTCTCTTTTGTGTGGCGCGCCGACGCCTGCAGCTGGAATAACAAACGTTTGGACTTCGAAGCCTTCACTTTCCAAATTAGAGCACACTGTTTCGAAGACCATGCCGTCTTGGATGTTAATAAGACCTCTGACATTTTCTGCAATAACGAAGGTGGGTTGGACTTCTTTAATGACTCTAAACATTTCTGGCCAGAGATATCGATCGTCATCGGTTCCTTTTTGTTTTCCTGCAACACTATAGGGCTGGCAGGGGAACCCACCCGTGAGTATATCAATTGTTCCGATTTCTTTTTTAAAATCTTCCCCTTTACACTTTTTAATATCATTATATATCTTAACTCCTTTCCAATGTTTTTGCAGCAATAATCTGCAGTATTCATCTCTTTCGCAGAATGCTACTGTTTTAAATCCTACCTTTTCTAAGGCTAAACTAAATCCACCAATACCGCTAAATAGATCTAAATGATTCATTTTTCTCCTTGTACATATACTAAATAATCTTGTCCAATTGGGTAGTTATATTTATAGTCAGTGCTTAATAAATGTAAACTATCTCTTGCTCTTGTAACTCCTGTATACCAAACTTTCTTTTCATTTGATTTTTCATCTTTATCTTTGTGTCTATAACTAGATGGCCAATTTGCTTTTGAATATAGCAATACATGATTTGCTTCATCTCCTTTAACAGAATGTATAGTATCTATAATCACATTTGGTGTTTCATCTAATTTCGATTGTTTGTATCTTTTTAATAATCTTAAAAAATAAATAACTTGTCTTGGTTTAAAATTTCTTCGTAAGATCCACCACCAAGCTTTCTTTTGTGCTTCATCAGGTAGATCTAATCCACACCATTCTTTTAATGTAGTAAAATTATATCTTTTGTAATCAGGTTCATTAGACCAAAATTTAGGAGTTCTATAATCAGAATCCGTTACTTCTCTAATAAATTTGTACATACACTCAGCTTCTTTTTTCATTATTTCTCTACCATTAGATATAGCTGTCCAAGCTTTGATAGCTAACCATTGACTTTGATCGAATGACTTTTGTCCTTTATTATCTGCAAAGTATATACCCGCATCTTTAGCTAAAGCTTTTAATTCGTTAACAGTTGTATGAATACGACCTAACAAAAACCATTTACCATCATCTTTTTCAAATGGTATTTCCTTAAAACTTAAATACCTTTTAACAACTCCTTCTTTAACTAAAGGCTCAAACTCTTTATCAACACTATCTAATATTCCTTTTCTAACTATTTGTGAAAACTGATGTATAGCTTGTCCAAATCTTCTTGTTTTTCTTAATACAACCTTTCGGCCTGGAAAGTATTTTGTAAAATATCTAGTATCTGCACCATTCCATTGATAAATAGCTTGATCATCATCTCCAGCTAAATAAATTCTTTTAACATTTTCAGACATTTTATAAATTAAAGACCATTGCAACGGAGTAAAATCTTGAGCTTCATCGAGTATTAATACTTCAAGCTGCGGAAAGTCTACTTCATGCAGAGCTCTCTCAATCATATCTGTAAAATCTAAAAAAGATCTCTCACCACCAGAGGTTTTATAATGCTCATAAGTGCTTATCTTTCTAGTATAAACATCTAATGAATCTTTTTTTTGTGATTCTTTTTTATAAACTAAAACTGGATCTTCTAATAAATTTCTTGCTTTATCATAGATACCTAATGACCAATCAGAATAAGTAAAATTATCTTGAGATAATCTATTATCCGATCGTTTAACAAAGTTGTTCGTTAGTGCATAATCAATCATACAATCTTTGGTATCAAATATCTCTTCTTCAAAATATCTTCTGCAATAGGAATGCAGTGTCTTAAAACGGCTAAATGATTTATTATCTAAATGCGGAAAAGCTTCTAATGCTCTAATCTTTGCAGTATCTACTGCTTTATTTGTAAAAGATATAAAAGCTATCTTATCTGGATCCACACCCATTTTAAGATATTTTTTCACTACTCTTTCAATTAATGTCCAAGTCTTTCCTGTTCCAGGAGGTCCAAAAATCTTAATCGTTTTTTTGTAGATCTGTTTTTGTTTCTGGAGTCCTAAATTTGTTGTGGTACTCATCATCCATCTCGCTAAGTTCGTCTTGTGTATTAGTTTTAGTTTTAATTTTCTGATGGTTTACAAATTCAGGCATTTTTACATACCAGACATTCCGCTCACCTTCAAAGAAATCGTGTTTCTCACATTCTAATAATCTAACCGCTTGGTTCACACTCTTGAATGGAGTCTTTCGTTTATCTAAAAAATCAGCAAGTGTGTTACGTTTAAAGTAACAAATGTTATCTTTACTATCTAATACGGTGTAACCATCTTTCAGTTTAGTAAAATCATCCTGTTCAATTGTACTTTCAAAAAATATTTTAAGTGTATTATATTTTTCTTCTTCCACTGTATCTTCATATTTTAATGATTTATTTTCTTCTGCTGTTTCTAATAAATGTTTCATTAGTAATTCGAATGGACTAGGTCCTTTTTTAGGTCTAGGTAAGGTTAACCAAAAGATTCTATATTTAGCTAAACAAACTCTCCATGACTTTTCATCTTTAGTATCTTCAGGTCTAAAACTAATATGTCTATCTCTAAATTTACATTCATAAATAATTTCTTTAGTTGTTTCAGTATAGGTTAGATCTTCGAATTCATTTTTAATATCTGGTGCTTGTACACCAATTCCAAGCTTTCTAAGTTTACAAGTTTCTTTATCACATATAGAAGATACAAAACCATGTTTTGGTGGACAGAAATACTCATAACCTTTTGTATGTACGGATTGAGCTGTCGCATCGCTTTCAGATCTTTTTAATGGGCCTTTAGGGTGGTTAGCATAAATTACTTTTTGTCTTTCCCATGCAATATCTTTTAATTGTTTAACAGTAAGATTACCCTCTGCTTTTTTCATTTCAGTAACACATACATTGAACAACATATTATTTCTTTCTCCTGTCCAACCTTCTTGTATTACTTTTTGCACACATGGAGGATAATCTCTCCAATCTGTTTCTGCATTATATTCAGTAACTTTATATTTTAAAAATTCTTTTGGATCCTGCATTTTCTTTTTAGCTAACTCAATAAAACCACCTAACATCAAAGGTGTGTTGTTATCATCAAATGCATATTCAACTGCAGCATTAGCATTAAAGTATGGCATGCCTACAGCTTTGTTTAATGGAAATACTTCTTTAGATAAAAAATATTCTTTGTTAATCTCTTCTAATTTTTGTTTTACTTTAATCTTATCTACCCAATCAGAAAAAAATATAAATAAATGTAAACCTCCAGATTTAGATTTAACTGGAACTAAAGGTAATTGAAAATCTCTTACAATATCCACATACTTTTTAGATGTGTATTGTTTATAATTAGCTGGATCTATATCGATACACGACCATTTTAATTTGTCACCGTTTTCAGGACGAACACCAATTAGTTGTTTACCATTAATATGATCTTCCCAAAGTTGCTCAGTAACTGGTTCGTGAACCGTGGTATATGAAGCGATACGCTTACCCCGTTCATCAGTCTCCCCCGTCAGAGAGACTTTGATGAACTGGGAAGAGTCACCTTCAAATAATTGAAGTAACTCTTTTTGCATTAGAAGGGAGTACTATCATTTTTAATCTGCTTCGATTCTGTTGCAGACTCCTCTTTACCAAAGTCAACCTTTCCAAAGATATCGCTTTTCTTTGCGGTCTCATAAAACGCTCTTGTCGCTTCTAATGTGGACGACAATTTTGGATCATCTAGATATCTATCGAATTCGACAACCCAACCGTACCAAGAGTTTTGTGAGTTACTTTCTTTAGTGGTCTTTAGTCTATAGGCTGTTGCCCAAGACGGAGGGGTAAAGAAACCTTTCTTCCCTTTTAGTCTTCGACTTGCCATCATAGAATTCCAAGTCTTAGACTTTTTCTTCTGAGTAGATTTCATAGAGATTAAAGCCGTTTCCACAGGCATGTAATCTTTATCTAGCACATACACAAAATGGTTTCCTGTATCTTCGATATAGTTACCATTTGCTAATCTGTCTTTACCGTCGTCCCCACGACTAGTGTTTGACATTACTGCTGGATCAGTATGAATACCCACAGGTCTCCCTGGGCTATCTCCTCTGTCCTTCCACTCATTGAAAGTGTTTATATATAAACATGGTACAACAATTAATCCGTCTTTACCTTTGTAAAGATTTCCAGATGTCTCATTGTAAATGTCACCTTGTTTAGCTGATTCAATATACTTGCCATCTGATTCGTCAAGTACTGGTGAATTGCTGTAAAGGATTTTTAAAATTGGGAGCTTAGTGTCCCTTGCAGTTACGAACTCTTGTCCTTGTCCTGCTGCTTCTTCCAAATTAAAATTAGTTGGAAGGGATGCTTCTTTTTTTACTGCCACATCCGATGCAGTTTCTTTTGCGTTTTGCATTGTTACTCCTTCGTTGTTATTTTGGTTCTTGTTGCTACGTAAACACCGAATAAATCAGCAGGAACGTCTTTCCCTTTTTCAATTTGTTCTCTTACGAACGCCTTGAGGGTCATTGGTTCTACCTTTTCGGCTTGCTTAACATTATGCCCTTTTTGTCTTAATTCGTCAACTAATGATTTTGCAATGTTGTCTTCATTACGACCAAAGGTTAATGAAACGTTGTTTTTAATTAGATCTCCAAAGTTATTTTCTCGGAGCCAATCAAAAGCTTCGTCAGTTCTTGATGCAGGTATCCTTGCACCATAGTACGGTTTAATCTCAACTCCTGAACCATCAGGTAGTTTGATTGCCGATACACCAGCTTGTTGCATTAAGTTAGGAATGTCCTGTTCAGAAAGCTTAAGCTCTTCTTCTTTTTTCTTTTTTAATTGATCTTCAAGCGCTGTTACTTCCTTCTGGACATCTAATAGCTTATTACATGCTGTTGCAATATCTGCTGTTGCAGCTGTGTCGATAGTTATTTCTTTCGACAATTGTTCTAAGTCCATAGTGACCTCCTTGATGCCATGTAAAATAATAAATTGACAGTGTCAAGAAAAAAATATAAATATTTTTTAAATACATTAAATTGTATTGAAGGACGAAACATGAAAAAATTTGATTATAAAACTAAACCGTTTGAACACCAACGAACTGCTTTAAAAAAAGGTGCCCAACATGGAGTGTATGCATACTTTATGGAAATGGGTACAGGTAAAACAAAAGTTGCGATTGATAATGCAAACTATCTTTTTTCTACTGGTGCTATTACTCACGTCATGGTTGTTGCACCTAATTCTGTTTACAGGAATTGGATAAAAGAAATAGATACTCATTCCACATTTGACTACAAAATTTCAGTACATAAAGATAAAACTATTTATGGTAAAGGTACTTTAGAATGGTTCTTAATTAATGTTGAAGCTCTTAGTCATAAGAGTGGAGTGAATATTATATCTAAATTAATTAATCATCATGGTCAGAAGATGCTTTGGATTCTAGACGAATCCACCACGATAAAAAACAGATCAGCAAAAAGAACACGAAACATTTGTAAATTAGGGAAACTAGTAGCATACAAAAGAATCCTAACAGGCTCCCCAATAACAAAATCTCCATTAGATCTATATACTCAATGTGAGTTCTTAAGTCCAGATCTTTTAGGATTTGATTCGTTTTTTACATTCAGAGCTAGATATGCAGTGATGCAACAAATAGAAATGGGTGGACGTCAAATGTTATTTCCTAAATACTATACTAATCTTGATGAATTAGGTGAGAAACTTAAATTATTTTCTTACAGAGTTAAGAAAAAAGACTGTTTAGATTTACCTGACAAACTGTATACCATTCGCAGAGTTCAATTAGGTGAAGAACAACAACAAGTATATGATCGTTTAAAACGATTTGCATATGCAATTATAAATCAAGATGAAGTTAGTTTTCAAAATAAACTTACAGAGATATTAAGACTACACCAGGTCGCAAATGGATTTGTTAAATCAGACGATGGTACAATTCAAATTTTTGACGATTGTCCTAAGATAAAAGAATTAATGAACATATTGGAAGAGAGTGATGGAAAGTTTATAATATGGGCAAACTATGTACAAAACATAAAAACAATTATTAATAAACTAAAGGAGAAATACGGTGATAACTCTGTGGTTTCAATTTTTGGAGAAGTTTCACCTGAAGATAGGCAAGAAGCTGTCACCCGGTTTCAAAATGATAGTGGCTGTCGTTTTTTTGTTGGGAATCCTTCCACTGGTGGTTTTGGTCTTACTCTTACAGCTGCTAGTTATGTGGTTTATTTCAGTAATACATACAATCTTGAAGTTCGTGAACAAAGTGAAGACAGAGCTCATCGAATCGGTCAAAAGAAAAATGTAACTTATATTGATTTAATGGCTGAAGGAACCATTGATGAATTTATTGTTTCTGCTTTAGATCGTAAATTAAAATTAAGTGCTCAAACATTAGGGGAGGAAGTAAAAAAATGGTTGAAATAATTAAATGTCTTTTGGTGGAATGGAAATATGTCCTAAGACTTTCCCTTTATTCGCCCCATGCTTTACAGTGTAACCTGAAGTTCCTCCTGCATTAATATCTACTTCTTTTCTTGTTTGTAATAAAATTTTATTTTTATTTTCTATTTCTTTTTCTTTATTATTTTTAATAATTAAATCTTTTAATCTTTCTTTGTATATTTGAAAGCCACCTGAAATATCTTTAAGTCCTGTTTCCCTATCTAAATATTTGTATTCAATTTTTAATGCATCAAAATCTTTTTGTATTTTTTTACATATTTCTTGAGGATCAAATTCACCACAACTATAAACATCAAACTGCATTAACGCTGGAGATACTTCATCCCATACATGCATAACGATATGTGAAGTTTCAATTATAGCCGCACCTGTAATTCCTCTATTACCTGGTACATTATGATAGACTACATAAGGACCCATTAGTACTTTCATATTAATAGATTCAATAAATTCTTTTAACCACCCTTCTAAATAAGAAACTAGTATTGGTGGTTTCAGTGTTTCAGCTCTAACGATTAAATGTTTGTGTACTAATATTTCATTATTCATTTCTGAATTTTATAATAGTTTTCGACCTTTGAAAACCACTTGTCTTCGTATTCAGAAAGTTTATTTTGATCCATCTTAAAACCTTGAAACAGACAGTCTTTAGTACATACAGCTATAAAGCCTTGCAAGATCTCGCCATGTTGTTTTTTATGTGCTAAACTATATGCTGCAATTTGATAATAATAATCTTCAATCCATTCTTCTTTTTTAGGCTTATTTGATTGTTTAAAGTCTATTATGGTAGGTTTATCATCATAGATACCTACTAGATCAGTAGATCCAGCCCATTTATCTTCATAAGCAAGGTTTACTTCACTGCCAAATATCGTCGATAAGGGGCCTAATCCGTCTTCTATTACTCTATGTGCCATCATCCTAGCCTTTGCCCCATCTTCAGACAAATTAAGGTATCCTTGGCCATTTATGTACTGTTCTAGAACATAATGCATCTCTGTACCCCTAGTAGCTGCTTGTGTTGTTATCCTTTGAGCTTCTTGATACCCAACTCTAGCTCTCCAAGCATCTAATGAAGCTCTTTTTTCTGGTGATTGTGTAGCTGATAATATAGTTGTAACTGAGGGTACTTTCTTCTCCCCTACACCGTAGGTCCGTGGCCCGTGATCATCGTCTCGTTTATACTTAGCATAAGTATATCGATTCTCCCATTTAAAGTCCGTGATAGTAAAAGATGTTTTTGATCTTATAATTTTCATTTGTAGTTAATACTACAAATGTTGAGAAAGTACAGCTAAAAGTATAGCTCCTAGTCCACCTATAATCCACTTCTCTATTCTTAAAATTCTTACTTCTAATTTTTCGATCTTATCGAATGTTTGTTTTTGCATGATTCGACAGATCTTTTCATGGTATTCAATTCTGTCCATTGCAGTTTTTCTTTTCATCACTGTTGTTGTCCTCTCTCTGCTATGGCTTGTCCTAACGGATCATTAGGAAATAACATATTATAGTTCTGCGGTGTTACTGTAGGTTGTGCAGGTTGTTGTGGTATATATTGAGGAGATACCAGTCCTTCATATGCAGGTCTTGTTAAATTATATACCTGTGGTTGTGATTGCGGTTGAAAATTAACAACTGCATCTGCTTTTTGAGTACCTTTAGCTGAACCTTGTAGAAAATTCAAACCACCTGCAACTTCACCTTCTGAAGATTTATCTACTACGTTCAACTCAGGATAAAATCTAGATCTTAATTTTGGATCTACTGCCTGTGGGCTAAAGCCTAATTCAGGTATTAATATATTTTTTTTAATTAAATAATCAGTTACTTCTTCAAAGTTTATTTTTTTAGGATCCACATTAGGAAAATCTTTATCTTCTTCTGATGCCCAATTTAATAATCTAAACATAGATTTAGGCATATTTGTTATATCTGCTCTTTTACCTAGTTTATCTAATCTTTCTAAGTCTGTATAAACATCTAATAAATATTTCAGTGATTTAGGATTAGATAATACAAAACCGCCTCCTGCTAACATTAACGCAAAAGGTAGTGCCGCAGCTACTCCTCCAGCAGCTCCTCCACCTGCAATAAATCCTCCAGCAAGTCCTGCACCTCCTGTTAACATAATTCTTCTCATAATGTACTGGTTAGAATCAGAAATATATTTACCATATTCCTTATCAAGAATATCTACTAATTGTTTTAAACTGTTTGCTGCTTCTGCACCTTGTTTACCACCACCATACATTTCAGCCCATTTAGCCATTGCTGCTTTTTTACTTGCTTCATCAGTATAACCAATTGCTTCTCTAAACTTTTTAATATTAAATTGACCTGCTTCTCCAGCAACTGCTTTAACATCTATTGCATTAACATTTCCAATTCCATATCTTTGTGATAAAACAGGATCAAATCTTTTAACTTCTTCTAATCCTTTTGTTCCAGCAATATCAAATATTTCTTCTAAATCTTTATATTGTATGACACCTAATCTTCTAGCATCATCCATTCTGTCTCCTAATGTTTTTTGAGGAATATTAGGTTGTTTCTCAAATGATTTTAAAAAAGCGTCCCATAAGTATCTTGATCTTGCTCTATTAAATATTTCTTTACCTAATGGATTTCTAGGATTATCAACACCTAAAAGAAATTTTAACTCTCTCATACCGCCTGGATCAGTTTGTTTAAATATAGTGGATATAGTTTTATCCCACATTTGATCAGGAGCTATTCTTCCTTCTGGCATTACACCTAATAAACCTTTTGTTGCAAATACATTTGCTGAAGAATTTCTAATAGCTTTAGCTGTAGGACTATTAAATGCACTAACAACTGTAGAAAATATACCATTTGATATTTGTAATTGTTTACCGAAATCAGACATTTTAGTTTGTATACCTCTAGCATATTCATCTGCAGCTTCTTTACCTGATGAATTTAAAATACTGTCATATTCTGATTTAAAGTTTGAACTAGCTAAATAACCTTCTATATTATTAGGATCTGCAATTTTATTAAAATCACCTTTACCTGCAGCCATCAAAGAATAAAATACTCTTCTCGGATCGTCTTTAGTTGTTCTGGCCATACTTTGTACAATCTGTCTCATCATACCTTGATATTCAGTAGGAGTAATTGCATCATCCATGCCTCGAACTTTATTAATAACATCCATAAACGGATCATCAAAACCTGATTCTCTCATCTTAGCTGCATCGTACATAGGCACTCTTTGACCAATAGGAAGATCAGTTTGCTTACCTAACATTGGTTCTGGCAAAGATGCTTCCATTCTTTTCATAAAATTTTGTGCAACTTCTTTAATAGACTTAGTAGGAATAAATTTAGGATTACCCATAGATTCAGCAATGGTATCTACAACTGAATAGTTATCTTGAATAATATTCATAAACTGTTCAAAGTTTTTTTTCATAGTAGGTAAAAACTGATAATTTAAAATACCGACATGTTCTAGCGGTGCTTTAGTTACTACTTCATCTAAAAAAGCTTCAAATGTTTGTTTTTCAACTCTTGCTCTTTGTTTTTTTGCAAAAGTATTAGCCAATGGAAAGACTCCAAATACTTTTTCAAAACCTGCTACAAGTCTTCCACCAAGTGTTCCTGCGTCTGCTACTGTAGACATAGATAATTGAATACCTCTTTTTGCTGCGGCTTCGGTCATTTCTTTTGCTTCTTTACCACCTAAACCTAATACACCTTTCATACCTTTTAAAGTTGTGCCTAATATGGGAGCTAAAGAAGAACCAATTGCATTAAAAAACAATGCATTACGCATAGCTTCTGCTGAATGAACTAATACTTGTTGTGCGTAAGGTAATTTTTTAATATCATTATTTGAAACTTGAGCTAAATCATCATTAACAGCTACATTAAAATCGGTAGCAACATTAGCCATGTCATACAAAACTGATCCTGCACCAGCACCAACTGCTGAAGCCACTTGAGCTTTAGCTTCGGTTGCAAGTAATTGAGTTGGAGCTCTTCCTAATAATCTAAAACCATCTACAAATTTTCCTAATGCTCTAGCACTTTTACTTAATATTTTTGCTTGTCTTACAAAGGGTAATCGTTGTGCCGCTTTTTCAAATTTATCAAAATCAGTTGCTGCTGCTTTTAGTTTATCAATTCCGTATCCTGCAGTAGGGTTTTTAGCAAATGCCGAAACAATTTTGGGAGCATCTTTTAAATAAACTAAACCTCCAGCCGTTACATCGCCTAACAATTCTAAATCAGATCTTTCTACACCTTCTCCTGTAAATGGAAAAATACCTTTAGTTGCCTCTGTAAAAGGTCTATCTCTTTTAGCTTTTTCACTTGCAACTATTTTTGCACCAATGTTTCTTTCTTTTTCTACTTCAGATACATTAGCATAACCTTTTAATTGACCTGATTCAAAAGCTAAATCTACTGCTGCTCTTTGTTCTTTATTAAGAGTTGATGGGTCAAAGGTTTTTTCATCTAACCTTTTCTGCAATTCTTGTATTGTAGCCATTATTCAATTGTCCCAAGTACATTTATCTGATTTTGTTGTATATTCTTTTTATACAATTCATTTTGTTGTGCAGCTAAAATATTAGCTATTTTAGGCATACTTCTAAAATTATTTAAATATTTTTCAGATCCACCAGCTTCAATATAATCTTTAGCTACTCTATCAAATTGTTTTTCTAAATTTTCTGCAAGATTTTTGTAACTTGATCTAATCGCTTTATCAGAAGAAAAGAATTTTAAAACTTGTGTAGATTCAGCTGCATCTTCAATGTCTGCTCTAGTTAATCTATCTTCATCTTTTAATGCATTTGCAAGAATATATTTCATTCTAACTTCAATTAGTCTTGCTTTAGTAATATTATCTAATTCAGTTTGTCCTGGTTTTATATCAGCAGTAATACTTTTTATTTCGTTTCTATAATCTTCTTGTAATTTAGCTACTTCTTTTCTTTCAGCTTCAGTCGGCGCTACTTCATTACCACCTCTATCAATTTTTTTACCACCAATATATTCATTTAAAATAGTTGCATCTATTGGTGATTCTGCTGTACCTAAATTTCCTAAACCTAACATTTCACCAATATCTCCAAATGTTCCTAAAACATTTTCAACAGCAAGTTTTGTTGCACCTTTAGTACCAAGAGTTCCAGTTGGTAAGTTTGCTATTGCTTGCGTTAATTCATAGCCTTGTTCTATACTATTTAATTGTTTTCTTCTTTTATCTAGTCTAGCTTCAGAAACTTTTACAGGTGTGTATTCTGTATATTGCATAGGAACAGCCTGCGTACCAACTCCATCAGCCGCAGGTACTATCATCATATCTAATCCAGTTTCTTTATTCGTAGCTACTTCTACAGATCTTGCACCAAAAGGTAAGTTAGGATCTCTTACTACAACTGTTTTTCTATCTTTTTCAATTGCACCAAAAGATTTATTTTTTTCTTTAACTTTTAAATAAGAGACTGCTAAGTCTTTTCTTCTGTCTGCTTCTTTTGCAAATAAAGCCATTGCAGTATCTGTAGTTTCAGAACCTGCTTGTCCTAATACATCTATAAAACCTCTTACTCCACTCTGAGAAGTTTTACCTTTCATTAAACCTGTTGCAAGTTTAAATAATAAAAGATTATTGGTTTGATCATTACCGCCAGTTAAGTCAGTAATTTGTTTATAAAATCTATTAAACTCTTCAGCTTCTTTGCTAGTACCTAATGATTTATCAATTTTATTTTTTATAGCTTTACCTTTTTCTGCTTCTTCTAATTGTTTTTGAGCTACAGCATTAATTTCTGATTCAGACATTGACCCACCTGATTGATCGTTTGGCATAGTTGCTTGGTTAGTTACCTTAGCCCCACCCATAGATTTAGGATCGAACATAAACACTTTTGATATTTCATCAATTGTTTGTTTAGGCTTCATATCCATTTTTTCAGCTTCTTGATAAGCTTTAGTTAATTGTTCTTGTGCTAATTTTTTATATTCTGGTGAATTCACGGTAAATCCTAATTTTTCTTGTGCTTCTTTTGGATTAGCTTTATCATATTCAATAGCTTTAATTACAATATCTACAGGATTTTGACTAATAACTTGTGGTTCTCCTTGAGTCGCAGGAGTTTCATCTCCTAATACTAAACCTGTTCCAACTCCTC
>Ga0208767_1002786_pt1 | contig 12986 bp, 28 predicted proteins | sample VirMetDEL_Mar_21_FD_184514 | JGI IMG/M metagenome (GOLD analysis project Ga0208767, IMG submission 184514) | Aqueous microbial communities from the Delaware River and Bay under freshwater to marine salinity gradient to study organic matter... | ecosystem: Environmental > Aquatic > Marine >... | reverse complement strand
CCCACCCTGCTTGATACATTCTAACTAATTAGAAAGTATATTCGTTATTAGCACTTTTTGTTTCACTTGCAAAACTATTATTTGTAGATTTGCCTGCTCCACTTGGTGTTAAAATTATAGTAAGTTCGCCAGCTTTTAGTTTTCCATCTTGATCTTTAGATGGGAACGCAGCTTGGTTATACCATTTACCATTTATGTTTACTCCAATGGTCCAGTTCTTATCTGGATGTTTCATATTTTTTGGACCAACATAAATAGGAAGTTTATCTTCTGGTGACTTCCAATCTGGGTTCTTGGTTAGATTGATGTATATTTTTTCGGATTGATTATCCATATTTACTCCTTGGTTATATCAACTATTGTTGATTATTTGTTAGTTTGACTTCATGCTTACTAGACAAATCTCTGATCTGTTCGTAGGCTTTGAAGTTATTGTCTTTAAGATAAAGCACTTGATCTCTAACTTCTTTTTTAACTGCAAACAATTGCTTGTCAGTTTTAGTTGCTAGTATCTTTTTGCTTATCTCCTCTACATTCACATCGTTATCTGTGTATGTAGGTTCTACAGATGGCTCTGAAGAATTTTTTTCAAATGGTGTAGCTGCGTAACCATCCTCATCTTTTATTCCAGTTTTTAAATTTAAAAGATTTAAGAACGCATACTTTCTTGAGTATGACATTGCGTTACCAGTTCCGAATTGATCCATCTTTCCTAATGCTGAACATCCATCAACAATAATAAAATTTTTTGGATCATCAATATCATGAACTCTCATTGTGCACACTACCATTACCATATTTCTAGACTCAACTGTTTCAGTTAAGTAATTACAAGTTACATATAAACCTTGATCTAATAATGATTGAGTTGCAATTTCCTGGACCGCATCATGTAATAAGGGGTTAAACCTCATACCAGGCACTTTTTCTGCTTTCTTTACAGCACCCGCATTAATGCAAGCTGCGTGTAGTTTTTGGTATATGTTTTTTTTATTATCTTTTTTCATATTATATATATTTGTTTCACTACTCATTGTTTCTCCTTTTTTTTATTATTAGTTATGATTAATTTTCCATTGACCTAAAACTTTTTCAAGTCTGTTTAAAATATTTAAACCAATATGTTTTTTTGCTTCTATATTTTGAACCATCCTTTCACTTATTCCTAAAAAAACAGAAAAATTTTTTTGTGTCATTCCCATTTTTTTTCTTAATAAAATAAAACTTTTATTATCTAAATAATAATGAAGATTTATATTATTTTTATTTATATATTTATTAATCTCAATATTATTAAATATAAAAGATCCACTTTTTTGTAAGTTTTCACTACTCATATTTTATTCCCCATAGTTTAGTTATTAGTTGTTTTTGTTCATCTGCTAAATCTTTATAGTAAAAGAAATGATTAAGATCTGGCGGCTCACACATTAAAGCTAACTTCTCAATGTTGCCTTCACAAAACATAATCATCTTTTCCCATAATAAAATTTTATCAATCATTTTATTATAAAGATGTTGCAAATGGTCTGCCTTCATCAACTCATGACTTTGATCAAAGATAATATAATCTTTATCATTAACGTATACCAGGTAAGGTATCTTCTTTGTTGCCATGTAGTAGAACGAAGTCTGTGTAAGGTTTTCAATTGTAGGCTCTGAAGGTAAATCTTGAGTGATCATGTTCCACTCTTCTTTGCCTTTAACTTTTCTTAAATTAGGTGGCTTAGTTTTTAATTCTATAAATTTTGTTTTACTTTCATAATCTATTCTACCAATCACAGGCTTGATCATATCAAACTCTTTTAGTTCAACGTATCTTTCGCAAACTAATTTTTCTTTACCAATAATTTCCTGGACCACTTTCTTTGTAATTGGAATACAATCTTCGGCAAATTTTAACATAGCTTCTCTGCCAAACTTATCTTTTGCGTCTACTGGTTCTTTTTCATTTATAATTTCTAATTCTTTTTTAAAACAATTTTGGTAGCTTCTATCTTCTTCTGTAAAATCATCTTGTTTAATTGTTTTTGATTTATAGATTACATCTGCAATCATTCTTTGGACCACATTGTTCACTAAGTTTCCAAAGTTAGCTTTGTATCTGAATGCAAATGTTCTTCTTACTTCTTGTGGAAAACTATAACCAATTAAATTTTTTGCAAAAGGTGTTGATGTACTAGAATAAGACCAATGATCTAAACCTTTACCACCATTATATATTGAAAATGCTTTTTGTATTTTGTTTTCCATTTTTTCCTTTTCGTTTTTTTTCTAACAATTACAATGATTTTAATTAGTTGTCAACGGATAATTTTAATTATATAACGGAAAGAAAAATGTTGAAAAATAAACTAAAATATAAAAGGGTAAAAATAATTTGGGTTGATATTTGTAGCTCATCACAATGGTATGATGATTTAAAAGATGTTGATGATTTTAGCTACAGCTGGTGTGAAGATCTTGGCTACCTATATTATAAAGATTCTAAAGTAGTTAAAATTTTTACTTCATTTACTTTTGATGGAAATAAATTATCTATTGGTAATATTACCGCTTACCCCAGATCTGTTGTAAAAAAAATCGAGTATTTAAAATGACATATTCTGGAATCTTCGATGAAGTTGATCTTAAAGAAGTTAAAAAATTAAAAGATGAAATTAAAAAATTAAAAAAAATAATTGATGATCTTGAAACGCATATGAACTTAAAAGATTTTGAGATACAAAGTTTAAAAGAAAGATTAAAAAATGGCTAGAGATGTTTATGCTTTCAGTAATGGATTGTATTCAGATTTTCATAGAAAGTATGACGGAATTGCTTACATCGATGTGGATTCTGTTGAGTGTTGTCAGTATTGCTACGAACCTCTTGCTATTATTGAAACGTGTTATGATAAAGGTCAACCTTGGAAGGCTACAACCCTCTCAAAAATCATCGCTGAACGCCTAAATATACCTTGCTGGCTTGTGTTCTATAAAGAATTGAATGCGAGTAGCCTAACCTTTAGGATCAAGCGTATAAAGAGCTCTCAGACGCAATTTCAAATTATGAGTGAAGATCAATGGGTAATAATATTACGTTCTTTACACAATAATCATGCACACAAATGTAAATCAACCAAACGAAAAGGAAAATAATGAACACATCACGAGGATTTTTACACATTACCTATAAGCTATATCACCATTTAAATTTAATTGATGGGGAAAGAAAATCTCATTGTTTGAATGTTTTATTATCTGTAATGAAATATGCCTGGAAAAAAAATGGATATAGAGCTGATTTAAGACATGAAACAATCCATAAAGATACTGGTCTTTGCCGGACCACAATTAAATCTTGCCTGGAAACTTTAAACAAATTAAATATTGTTAAATCTATTAGAGGTAGATCTGGTAAAACTTATATTGTTAATGAAGTATTTTTAAAGGTAGAAAAAACTTATGAGAGTTTTGATAAACCCCAGATAGACGTTAAACCATCACCAGATAGACGTTTTACGACTACATTAGAAGAAGTAATAAGTATAAACAATATATATAAAATAGTTAAAGGTTTTGCAGGGGATAAGGATAGAATAATAAATGAATTATCCAAGCTACCTTTGGATGAATTGAGAGATGAAAAAGTTAATGTATATTTTTGTAAATTAGCAATTCAAAAAAAAGAAGATGATGAAAAAGAAAGTAAGGCAACTTATGTACATGGGGATAAAATTGTACAAGCTTTGTCCAAAATAAGAAAACAAACCAATCCAAGATATAAAGCTAAAGTTGAGTACAATAAAAGAAATGGAATTAAACCATGGGAGAATAAGTAATGCCTGGTAGACCGATGAGAAAAGTATTTTGCCAGGGATTTACTAGAGCTGGGTTAAGACTTGGTTTAAAGATTCCTTGTAAAATGAAGGGGTATCCATTATCTGGAGGTAGGTTATTCAAGTGTAAATATCATGGGTTTCAAAACTTTGATAAATTTAATAAAGCTAACTATACAGATGAAACAAGAATAAAACAATTATCCAAACTAATACAATTTAGGAACTATACAAATGAACAAATCAAAGAATACTATTACACAAAAACCAAACCAAGAATTAATATCCGTGGAAGATCTATCTACCATACAAGAAAAATTGGTAAACGGTTTAACCCTTACCGAGATACTTCAGGAAAAGCAGTATCCGTTCTCATTGATGAAGTTTTATGCTTACTTAAAAAAAAATCCAGAAGCGGAACACAAGATAAGTGAAGCAAGAAAACTAGGTATCCAAACTCTAATAGACAAATTGCTACAAGTTTTTAGCTATCAAGAAATCGAGTCTCCGAACGAAATTTTATTTATTCGTGAGAAAACAAAATTTATTCAATGGATTGCCGGCAAGGTATCCGATTTATATAGTGACAACAAACCTATTAAACAAAATATTGATACTAAAATGACTATCTCATGGGAAAGTACAGACGATAATTTGATTGATGTATCCGAGGATATAACTGACGTTATACCCCCAGATAATAAAGATTAATTAAAATAACCTTGTTGAAATTTTTTTAAAAGATATTGACTTAAACCTTTTTGAAATTCTTGCTTATCTTTTTTATCATCTGCAAGAACTTCTATTCTCAAACCTTTTAAAATGTTAGGTTGTTTTTTCTTTTTTGTTATTTTCTTTTTCATAGTTTCCCTTTTGTTAGTTGTTTATTTTTATAGTAAGTGTAAATTATTCCTTCAGCACTTAATATATTTAAAAGCATTTGTTTTTGTAATGCTTTCAATTCTTGTTTACTTATCTTCCTCTATTACATCTGAATTTAATTGATCACACAAATCATTCATATCATTTGCATCAAAATTTATTTCTGTTATTTTTTGATCTTCACTAACAGTAGGCATTTGATTTTCTAAAGATTGCTTTGTATGACCATAAACTATCTTTTCTTCACCCGTTGAAGAATTATACTCTGTTAATTTATATATTACTCTATCTGCCATTGTTTTCCCTTTCTATATTTTAGTTATATTTTTTGTGCTATGTATTGGAATACGGGATCTTTACTAGGTGAACCATACGCCAATCTTTTTTGAAACAAATTAACTTTTTTAGCTTCTGCTAATCTCATAAAGTAATTCGCTATATCCCTTAAATTATTATCAAAAAATCTTTGTCTAGCTAAATAACCTTTATCATAATAGGTTATAGTATCCCCAGAGTTAGCTTTTTTGTACCAAGTTTCGTAGTTGCTTAACATTTTTTTTCTCCATTGTTTGATTGTTATTATTATTATTGTCTATGTTTTTTTGTGTGAGCTCTATTAAGCGAATTATATAACCGCTTAATAAATACTCATCATCAAAAAATTGTTTAAAGTTTACTTGCATAAAGTTTTATTAATTCTATCCCTTTATTTATATAAACGTCTTTTATATCTTTGTTATTGGCTTCGCTGTATCCAATATGCAAAAGATTTACTTCATTAAAAAATTTAAAAAACAAATCTTGTCTTTCTTGTTTTTCTTTTTTTCTTTGCTCAAATCTTTTAGCTTTATTGCTGTCGTGTAGTTCGAAGTGCTCCGGTGTCAGTTGTGTCATTTATTTTTCCTCGCTTTCTTTTTTTATTGTTTTTATTTGTTGCTTGAATTGTCTCAAGGTTTGAGCGTCTGTGCTCCCTATATGGTGGACCACATCAAAAAAAGGGTTAATATCGCTACTCTCCCACCCCTTTTTTGTGCTTATTTTATTGACTAATTTGATAAATTTATCTTTCCATGTATCCATATTTATTACACCCCTTCCACTAGTTTATTGATTGATTTTAAAGTTTTTTTTAATTTTTTAATTATTCTTTTTGTCTCTTCATCGTTTTTACTAACACCTATTAAAGAATTTTTTTGTTTTAATTCTTTAATTTGATTTAAGAGTTTCAAGTTTGCATTTTCTTTTTCATCTATCAATTTCTGTTGAGATCTTAAAAAATGGTCAAAATGCATATTGCCTAGTTTAATATTAACCCCCCTGGACCTAGAATAATAATATTTATTTTCTAAAGTTTCAACTGTATCCGAAGCGGGTTGTCTGTTGTCTATTGTTTTTTGTATTTCAATAATTTGTTTTAATGTAGTCATATTTTTTTATATCCTTTTTATTAGCTTACTTTTTTTATTATATTATTTTCAATCGTAATCTTTGCAAAAAATGATCTATCAAAATTGCAACCAATTACAGTTCCATTTTCTTTGTATTCATTTTTAAAAATATTGGTTTCTTTGTAGTTTAATTCTTTACCAATATTATTTTTAAGATCTTTTTTAGTTTTATAGTTTATTAATTGTATTGTCATATTTTCCCTTCTGTTATTTTAGTTTAATTAATATTTCTTTACACTCTTCACAATTGCAATTTTCCAATTGCTCTTCATTTAAAACTATTGTTTTTTCTGTATCCGAATTATTACAGTATAAACAAAGTTTTTTTTCTATTTCCTCCCACTCCTGGCGAGTGTCTAAAAATCTATTTTTACATTTTAAACACTCTATCGCTTCACCTTTAAACATTTTTTTATTTCCTTCCTGGTTAGTTAGTTTTTAAGTCTATTACAAAGCCGCTTGTGTCTTTTTCTTTTTTACCGGTTTCCGGGTTTAAATGTAATTTTTCTTTTAAACCTACAATTACATTTTTAGGATCTGTAAATCTCATGTCGTGAAGATCACCATTTATGACTTTGTATCCTTTATAAGTTTCCGGGGGTGTAGTTCTAAAAACCATGGCAACATTGCCGCCAAATTTTAAAACTTTTAAACCTTCATTATAATTTTTTTCATTTAATGAAAAAGTTAAATGATAATTTTTTGGAAGTTCTCCACGTAAAAATTTCAACATACGTTTGAAATGCTTTGTATAATCATAAAATTGAACATTCGGAAATAGTTCCATAAATTTATGATTTTCCCACATAATATCGCTTGTAGTGTTTAATCTTATGACGGGTTTTAAATCATGCTTTTTACAGTTGATTTCGTGATTTCTAATTTCTTTAGTTATTTTATGTAAAAAATTTGCTCGTTCTTTAAAATAAAATAAAGTTCTATTAGTTCTCCCTAAAGTTTTTTGACTCATAAAAACGGGGTTTCCGCTTCCATGTAAACAAGCTTTAGAACATCCGATTGATTTACTACCGCAAGTTTCAAACCCTGATATATTAGAAGGAATTAAGTTTAAATGCATTTCCCAATATTTTTTTAAATCTTCAATTGTAGTATGCTTTGATAATTTCGGATTATCCCCCTTCCTTAAAATATTTGCGGGTATTTTATACGGTCTATTTCTCAACTCTTCGATTGTCATATTTTCCATTTTTTTATTTCCTTTTTTTTGTTTTTAATTATCTTATTTATTTTTATTATTTTTAATATGTATTAATTGTCGCAGCTATTTTCCAAATATTAACGTAATTATTATCGCTAATACTAAAGCTAGATAAAAATGCTCCATTAATCCCCCTTTTATAGTTTTTCAGTTATTACTTGGATTTCATAACCCATTGATTTAATTTCCTGGATCTCTTCACGATCAAACGTTCTTTTTCTCATTAATCTTGAAAATGATTGAGAAATTTTACATTGTGGATATATTCTTTCAACACCGTAAACAGTTTTAATAGATACTTTGATTTCCATTATTGACCCCCTTTTTTTGATTTAATGTAATTATTAAAAGTGTTAAAATCTAATGCTAAAAATTCTTCATCATTATGACCGGATCTAGATTTTAAATCTCTTATTATAACATCAACACAATCAATAGTTTTAATGTTAAAATTTAAATATTTCTTTTTTAAAAGATTAAAACAATTTACAATTGTATCTTCATTAATAGAAATACAGTAATTACTATTTTGAAAAGTACACCAAACTTTTTTTTCATTTATTGTGTCTTCAACATTTGGGTTATTATTTATTATATTCATATTTTCCTTTTTTGTTTAAGTTGTCTTTAAAAGGCAAGTTATAGATATAATTGAAAATTAGAACATGACAAGTTGACGCATCAAATAGATTAGAATAATTCTAAAATATTGTTATTTTAATTGGTCCAGGAATTATATTTTTAATTGGTCCAGGAATTATATTGAGTGAGAGAATTATATTGAAATGATACTATCCAATTTTAAACAGCAACATCCCCGGTTTATGCGTCAAGGCTATCGGTTACCCTATCCCCGGAATTAAAATAAATATTAGTAACGATATATTTTTGTTATCAATAGTAATAATAGTTATATCCACCTTATTTACTTTCTACTTGAGAATGATTCTCATTCGCAACTACCCCCTACCCCCAAGATTTCCTGCTGCAATTTATACATATATATACATGGATAATTTCCACACCCACACACACATACACACAGACACCCTGCACCAGTTATACAAACCTTTTTCCAAAATTATTTTTTAGTTGTTTTCAAAACTGAATACACTAGATGTAGTATATGGATGATTTAGATAGTAATAGCTTTGATTGTATTGCTTTTGTTGATGAGAAGAATAATAACTTAACAATAAAGTTTATTGGTATACCTAACAAACAAGCTGCAGAGTTATTTGCAGATTATGTAATGATGACATTAGGAGTTGATTATCATCCTTTAAGCGAGACCACTCGTTCTAAAATGGTACATTAATAGATGAACATTAAGATTCCTTACACTCCCAGAAAACATCAGAATTATCTACATCAACAGATTAACAAACATAGATGGAGTGTGCTAGTATGTCACAGAAGGTTTGGCAAAACAGTATGCATGATAAACCATTTAATCAAATCAGCTTTAATGTGCAAACATAAGAATCCTAGATTTGCTTATATTGCACCCACCTTTAAACAGGCGAAGTCAATCGCTTGGGATTACATGAAACAATTTACTGATAAAATCCCAGCAACAAAATTTAATGAAACAGAACTAAGAGTAGATCTACCAAATGGTGCTAGAATAACATTACTAGGAGCTGAGAACTCTGATGGGTTAAGAGGTATCTACCTAGATGGTTGTGTGATCGATGAATACGCAAACATTGATGGTAAACTATTTGCAGAAATAATTAGACCGGCTTTATCAGATCGTAAAGGCTACTGTGTCTTTATTGGCACACCTGCTGGAATGAATAATAACTTTTATGATTTATACCAACACGCTAATGGAGCAGATGATTGGTTTAACTATAAAGCTAAAGCAAGTGATACAAAAATTGTTGACCAGGAAGAATTAGATAAAGCAAGAGAAGTTATGGGTGAAAAGAAGTACCTACAAGAATTTGAGTGTGATTGGATTGCCAACATTGAAGGTGCAATTTATGGAGAAGAGGTAGCCAAGCTAGACGATAAAAAACAATTATCTAGAGTTCCCTACGATCCTACCTTACCAGTATCTACTGCCTGGGATCTCGGTGTCGCAGACCACAGTAGTATTATATTTTTTCAACAAAAAGGAACAGCAATACAGATAATAGATTACCATGAAGAACGTGGTCATGGATTACCACACTATATTCAGTTGCTAAACGAAAAACCTTATGTCTACAAAGATCATTATGCTCCGCATGATATTGAAGTACAAGAGTTTGGCAATGGCAAAACTAGACGTGAGATAGCTTATCAGTTGGGAGTTAGATTTAAGGTAGTGCCGAAGCTACCAGTAGAGGAAGGAATACACGCAGTAACAATGCTGCTTAACAGATGTTGGTTTGATACAGACCATTGCAAAAAATTGATAGATGCGTTAAGACATTACCACAGGAAGTATGTAGACAAATCAAGAATGTTTAGATCAAAGCCTGTACATGATTGGAGCTCTCATGCTTGTGATGCAATGCGTTATCTTGCGGTAGGGTTACAAGAATTAAATACTAGACAAACTGCTCCACAAAGTGTAGCAGATAATGATTACAGGATTATATAATAATTATGGGATCAATACTTAAACCAAAAATGCCATCGTTGCCACCGCCACCAGCTCCTATTGAGCCACCTTCGGCAGAACTATCTGCAGAAGAGCAAGCAAAGATGGATGCTGAAATGGCAGCTAAAGAAAGAAGAAGAAGAGGAAGAAAATCAACAATCAAAACTTCTCCACTAATTGCTATGGAAGAAGCAGACGTAGAGAAGAAAACTTTATTAGGATCATAATATGTTTGATAAAATTAAAAAAGCACTAAGCAAAAAAGAAAAAATAGAAACTAAATCTATTAAGAAGAAACCATTGTTTGACTTAGGGAATGAATTAGATTCTGGTGTAGGTGTTAATGAAACTAAATCAGAATTAAAAAAAGAAGTTACAAGTGAAAATAAATCTTCTTTAACATTTGGAAAATAATTATGGGATCTAATAGTTCTAGTGGTGGAGGAGGTGGTGGATCAAATAGATACGAACCACCAAAGAAAAAAAATCCAGTAGTAGATTTTGTAAAAGGTGGTGGAGTACCTGGAATGCTTTATAGAGGTATTAAAAAAGGTGCTGCAGAAAGTAAAGCAAAAAAAGAAGCGAATGTCGAAATGGGTTTAGGTACAGACAGAATGTCTAACTATAGCACAGGTCAAGGTGGTACAAGATCAGATGGTGGTAATGGTAATCAAGTTGTTCAAGCTCCAGTAGTTCCCAAAGTAATTTCACCAACAACAGCAGAAGTTTCTCAAGCTGCACCAGAAGTTACAGCAGAAGAAGCAAGAGCTTCAGCAAATGAATTAATTAAAAAAAGAAGAAGAGGAAGAGGAAGATCTTTAAGTATGTTACAAACTTCATCAAAAGGTTTAGATGATAAAGGTTTGACTTTGGGTAAACCAACTCTATTAGGATAATATGGCACAAACAGATTTATCAAAAAATTTATTAAAAAGATTTGACAGATTAAAATCTCAAAGACAAAATTGGGAAAGTCATTGGCAAGAAGTTGCAGACTATATGCAACCAAGAAAAGCTGATGTTACTAAAACAAGATCTAAAGGTGATAAAAGAACAGAACTTATATTTGACAGTTCACCATTACAATCTGTAGAGTTACTAGCTGCATCACTTCATGGTATGCTAACTAACCCTGCGACTCCCTGGTTTTCTTTAAAATTTAAAAACGATGGAATGGAAAATGAGGATGAAGCAAAAGAGTGGTTAGAGTCTGCTACAGAAACAATGTATTCAGCATTTAACAAATCTAATTTTCAACAAGAAATATTTGAATTGTATCATGACTTAATTACATTTGGTACAGCAGCAATGTTTATTGAAGAAGATGATGAAGATGAATTAAAATTTTCTACAAGACACATTAATGAAATGTATATTGCTGAAAATGACAAAGGTAGAATTGATACAGTATTTAGAAAGTTTAAGTTATCTGCAAGAGCTGCAGTTCAAAAGTTTGGATCTGTTTCACCTAATATAGAAGTTGCCGCAAAAAAAGATCCTTATGAAGAAGTAGAAATACTTCATGCAGTTTACCCTAGATCAGATTTTAATCCTGTTAAACAAGATAAAAATAATATGCCATTTGAATCTGTGTACTTAGATGCAGAGTCTGGAGATGAATTATCTGTATCTGGATTTAGAGAGTTTCCATTTGTAGTTCCAAGATACTTAAAAGCATCACACGAAATTTATGGTAGATCTCCAGCAATGACAGCTTTGCCAGACGTTAAGATGCTAAATGAAATGTCTAAAGTTATAATCAAGTCTGCACAAAAACAAGTTGATCCACCTTTACTTGTTCCAGACGATGGCTTTATGTTACCTGTAAGAACTGTACCTGGTGGACTAAACTTCTACAGAGCAGGAACTAGAGATAGAATTGAACCATTAAACATTGGTGCAAACAATACATTAGGTTTAAACATGGAAGAGCAAAGAAGAAATTCAATTAGAAATGCTTTCTATGTAAATCAATTAATGATGCAGAATGGTCCACAAATGACAGCAACAGAAGTTATCCAACGTAATGAAGAGAAGATGAGATTACTTGGACCGGTTCTTGGTAGACTTCAATCTGAATTATTAAAACCATTAATTGATAGAGCATTCTCAATATTAATGAGAAAAAAATTATTTGCACAACCACCAGAATTTTTATCTGGTCAAGATATAGAAATTGAATATGTTTCTCCTCTTGCTAAAGCACAAAAATCTTCTGAGTTACAATCTATTATGAGAGCCATTGAAATTATGGGTAGCTTATCAAATGTTGCTCCAGTATTTGATCATATCAATATGGATAAATTAGTTAGACATTTAACTAGCATTGTTGGTGTACCTCAAAAAATTTTAAAACCACAATCTGAATTAAATGCTGAAAGACAAGCAGCAGCAGAACAACAAGAACAACAACAACAAATGCAACAGATGCAACAATTAGCACAAGCAGGAGGAGATGTAGCACCACTAGCAAAAGCATTGCCGGAAGAAGCAAAAGCTTTAGCAAATGCTGAAGTGGAATAATATGGAAGCAAATAAACAAATGGAAAATTTACTTAAAAAGTTAAGAGAAAATTATCAATATATTTTTGAAACAGATGAAGGCAAACAAGTCTTAACTGATTTAGAAAAAAGATGTCATTATCATTCTACCACTAATGTAAAAGGTGATAGTCATGAAAGTGCATATATGGAAGGTCAACGTAGCGTACTTCTATTTATTAAACAAATGCTACAAAAGGAGAATAAGAATGTCAAGTGAACAGATAACACAAACTAATGTGCCTGTAGAAGAGACAACACAAACTACTACAGACACTCCTCAACAAACAGTTAGTTCTACAACAACAGAACAACCAACTGTTTCTAAATCTTGGAAAGAAACAATTTCAGAAGAATTTAGAAACGATCCAAACATTTCTAAGTTTACAGAAATAGATGCGTTAGCTAAAAGCTATATCAACGCAACTAGAATGATTGGTCAAGATAAAGTTGCAGTACCAAATGAAAACTCAACAGATGATC
>Ga0208767_1002785_pt1 | contig 12987 bp, 13 predicted proteins | sample VirMetDEL_Mar_21_FD_184514 | JGI IMG/M metagenome (GOLD analysis project Ga0208767, IMG submission 184514) | Aqueous microbial communities from the Delaware River and Bay under freshwater to marine salinity gradient to study organic matter... | ecosystem: Environmental > Aquatic > Marine >... | reverse complement strand
ATTCCGTAACCCCAAAAAGAGCGGCAACAACAGTAACCAAATCTATTGGAACTTCCAGTAGAGATTATTCTACAATGACTGCATGGGAAGCAGACCTAGACAACACTTTGGTGTATGTTTCTGGCGACGATGCCGTGGGCGAGTGTTATAATGATTCAGATTTTACGGAGACTATTACTGTTAGCGGAGGTAGTACAGTAGGTCTTACTTCTGTTGCTTTAACAGCAGCTAGTACAGAGAGGCATAATGGGACTGCTGGAACGGGGGTGAGGGTTCTGGGAGCATACACAGCATCCGTCAGCGGGAACAACACGATTCAGAGAAGAATAGAATGGATTGAATATGATTATAATGGAAATAGTGGTGCTTCCTTCGTTGTGAGTGTTGCAGGGTTTGGAAATCCTGGCAACGCAACGGTATCTCAATTAATTGTTCATGATGCTCAGAACTCAGGTAGTACCTGTTCTGGAATCAAAACGGGTGACAAAGATGGCGATATTTTAAATTGTATTATATATGACATAAGATGTTCAAACGGTTTTAGTGCGGGAGCCTTGGGAGTATCTTGTTCCGTTTTTGGTTATGATTATAATATTCTTAATTGCACCGTTTATAATATAATCAACGATAATGGTTCTGGGTCTGCGTTATGTTATTCTGGATTGGATGACGATCTTAGTAAAACGATGAAAAACTGTATTGGCATGGGCGTTGGAGGAACGTCAAGCGGTACAAAACAATGCTTCGCCTCAACGACCACCGTGAATGCAGATTACTCTCACAACCTATCATCCGACACTAGCGCTCCCGGCGCTAGTTCTGTCACAAATTCTGTTACCGCAGATCAATTTGTTTCCATTGTATCTGGCTCAGAAGATCTCCATCTCAAATCAGGATCAGACGCTATCGGTGCGGGAGTAGATTTGGGAACAACCCCAGACGGAGTTCAGTACGATATAGACGGAGTTGATCGCGATGCTCGCGGAACAACGTGGGATATAGGTGCGGATCAAGCTGCTGGAACAGTTGGAAAAACCATTGGTACGTCTTCTCGCGATTATTCTACGATGACTCTTTGGGAAGCAGACCTAGACTCTGCGGGTTATCAAAGCGGTGACGATGCCGTAGGAGAATGTTATAATGATAGCACTTTTGATGAATCTGTTACTATAGATGGTGGAAGCACTGTTGGTTTAAATTCTTGCACCCTAACGGTCGCAAATGGAGAAAAACACGATGGAACCGCTGGTAATGGAGTAAGAATAGTAAGAACCGCAAACAGTTCATATATTATAAATAATACTGGATCTACACAAACAGAAATTTCTTGGCTTGAAATTGACGCTAATGGCTTTAATGCTACAGGAATGTGTAGAGGGGAGACGGATTCGGTTACATCATCTAGATTAAAAAATTTAATTGCTCACGGTCAAAGCGGGGCTTCTAGTTTTAATGGATTTTTATTAAATAGAGGTAGTAGTTATTGCTTAAATAATATTCTTTATGATTGCATTAATACTCTTTCTGGCGGCGGTGGAAATGGATTTAAATCTGGATCTAGTACAGAGAATTGGCACAATAATACATGTTATCTTGTAAAAAGTGGAGTCTCACACACTTCTGGATTTTTTTATGGTATGAGTTTTGCTTCTATAACTGCCTCAAATAATATATCTGTAGATTCTGGGACAGACGGCACAGCGACCGGAGCGGATTTTACTGGAACTAGTGATTACAGTTTGTCGTCTGATTCTTCTGCGTCAGGAACCTCCGTATTAACAAACAAAACCTCTACCAATCAATTCGTCTCCATCGTTGGCGGTTCCGAGGATCTCCATCTTAAAGCTGGTGCAGATGCCATCGGTGCGGGAGTTGACTTAGGAACAACGCCAACTGGTGTAAATATAGATATAAACGGATTTGACAGGGACTCGATAGATGTTGCTTGGGATATTGGCGCTCACCAATTTACAACAACTTTAAGTAATATATCAAATGCGTTAATTGCTTTTTTCCTTGATTTTTAATTAGAGGTATAAAATGCTTGGATTTCAACCTATATCAAGCGATCCGATATCTACTATTGAACTTATAGGAACACTGTTAATAGTGTTTAATAGGAAAATTCCTATAGATACTCAAGGAGAAATAAATCCAAATATAAAAACTTTTGATTGGATTCTTAATGTTAGAGATTCAGTATGGAATATAAAATGTTAAAGGTAAAAATATGAGTATAGTACCATCAGATATTGTTATTTATTCAAGCCAAAACATGCCTCAAGATGATTCTTCAGTTGCTGGAGGCGTAATAAATAGTGGTATAAGAGTTGTATTTCAAGATGTTACAAATACTGGCGTAATAAATGCCGTAAGTGATAACGCATTAGATACTGGTAATATAACTGTAGTAGGCAGAGATGTTGTTGGCATCATTACTAGTGATACATTTCAATTAAATGGTATAACGCCCGTTGCAGGAACTCAAAATTTTGAAAGAATAATATCTTGTTCTGTAGATCAAATAGCTAGTGGAAATATATCTGTAAGTGGAAATATATCTTTAGGATCAATATATCAGAATGAAAGTGGATTTACAAGACCATTTTATAATGCAACTGCTAATCCTAATGGTGGTGCAGATAAAGTATTATATGAGAAGGTATTTATTAAGAATAATAACACAACCAATGCTCTACTTGATGCTACAGTTCAAGAAATTTCGTCTGGTTTATATTCAAAAATTCAATTTGGATTGGAAAAAGGTCAAAATTATAATGAGTCAGTTGCTAATAGGCTAACCGCCCCAACAGGCGTAACTTCTTATGGTAGCGGTATTAGTGGTGTTTCAAATACTAATATATCTCCTTTGGATGCTCAAGGAGTTTGGTTAAAATTTGATCTAAATGCAGGCGATTCTGCACAAGATAGTTTTTATCAGTTGCAAATAGCAGGAGGTACTACATAATGCCTACTCCTTTAACAGTTGAAAAAAATTTTATTGGGTTAAGAGTTGATTCTATTGCGTCTGTTTTACTTGATTACAAGATACCTATAGAAAATATTTCTTTTGCGTCTGTAGTAATTTCGCCAGAAATACCTATTGAAAATATTGCTTCTATATTAGAGGCAAATAATATTCCTGTAGAAATACAATCAGATGTAGTTTTAATAACAACTGATAAAAACATACCTATTGAAGTTATATCACAAATAATATCTAATAATGATATACCTGTTGAAGTATTTAGAGATATTGATGGTGACTCTATTTGGAGCTTGAATAAGAGGGGTATATTATGGGGGATGAGCGAAAGACAAATTATTTGGAATATTGAAAATTTTGGTGTACTTTGGGTTAGAGAAGATAAATAATTTAAATTAATTTGGAGTATTTAAATGAGTGTTACCGCTAGTCAAGAACTTTGCAAGCAGCCTGCTGAAAAGAGAAGGTTTGCTATGGAGTTTTCGAGCTTGCTAGGCTCAAGTGAAACTATCTCAACTATTAATTCAATTAATTCTGAAACAATTAATGGAGATACTTCAGATTTACTTATAACTGTTCCTGCTATTGTTGATGGGTTTGCAACAGATAGCCGAGTTCAAGTATGGATTCAGCAAGGAACTTCCGGTTTAAAGTATAGAATAGAAATTTTAGTAACTACTTCTGATGGTCAAATATTAGAAGGTGACGGTATTTTAAAAGTAACAGACAGGTAAAAACATGGCAAGTTGGCAAAATACTAGTTTGATTATGTTACGCACTATGTTGAATGATGTAGGATGCGGTGAAACAAAATATTCAAACTCAAGGCTTGAGCAGTTATTAATAACTTCTGCTTATTTTCTTCCTATTGATATAAATTTTAATAGTAATTATGTAGTAGATGTTGAGCAAAATACAATTTCTCCTGATCCTATTAATCAAGATGATGGAACAGAATTTATTAACTTTATGGTTTTACGAGCGGCCTGTATTGCTGATGAAGGCAATTTTAGAAACGCTGCATTGCTACAGGGCGTTACCGCTAGGTGTGGTCCTGCTGTGTTGCAGACTAGTAGTTATGGTCAATATTTAAAAGACCTTTTAACAGAAGGTCCGTGTAAAACTTATGAAGATTTGAAAAATGAATATAACTTTAGTTATGAAGGAAGAAAAATTATTAGAGCAGTTATGTCTCCGTTTGTATCTAATGATTTTTATCCTCCTATGAATGATGGTGGTTTCGGACAATTAGATACACAGAACCCACATAGAAGTAGATAATAAAATTTTGGAGTAAAAAATGACTATTATATATCAGCCTAAAGGCTCAGGTACTGAACATAAAGAAGGTACTATCGTTGTAAATTCACCAAGGGGCGCTTCTGCTGCTTCCGGCATTACATCTAATTATACAATTGATACTTATGTTACAAATTTACCAACAACTGGTACTATAAACGATAAATATGATATTAGATTTACTGGTTGCGGTGATGTTTGTGGAAGTTAAATATGAATGCTTTTTCAGGAATAATCAATAGCGATTTTAAGAATCTATTTAATAATGCTATTTCTGCATTGCTATATGACGATTCTTGCACACTGCCATGTACTTTATACTATGGTGTTACCAAGTATGAAGATTGTGTAAATTGTGTGTATGATCCTATTGGGCAAAAATCTTCTAATAGATTTCAAGATGGTGGTCCTATTCCATTTCCTTTTGGAAGTATATGTCCAATGTGTAATGGGAATGGTAAAAAACCAGTTGAAACTTCGGAAGATATAAATTTAATGATAATTTGGAATGTAAAAGAATTTGTAAATTTTGGTACTGTAAATGATGGTACTGACGACATGATTCAAACTATTACTTTTGCAACAAATACTCCTAAGTTAGTTAGAGCTAAAGAAATAATTGTAGCAAGTGATATAGAAGAATATACAAGACATAGATTTGAAAGAGCCTCTATGCCAAAACCGTGCGGCTTAGGAAATACTACATTTGTTGAATGTATTTGGAAAAGGTCAGGGTAATGAGTATACAGGCAAAAATTGAATTGCCAAATTTTGATTCAGAATTTGATAAAAATATTAAAAAAGAAATAACAAATATTATATTGAAAAATATTAATGGGGTTGTTTCTAATATAGAAAAAAGATTAAAGATAATTGTTAAAAACTTAATAGAATCTTCGCCAGAATATAGCTCTATTAAAAGTGGTGATTTAAAAGGCGAGCTTGGAATTGTTTCTTCCAGTTCTATTGATGCAATAATAAGTAAATTTGTAGAAAGCGTAAAAGTTGAATACAAAAAGAATAAAGGATTTGGAAATATTGTTATAAAGATAATAAACTCAGATTATTCTGATGTTTTAACATTACCAGAAGCTTCTTATGTTTATTCTTCTAAACGTGGAGGTGGTGTTATTGAATGGCTACGTTGGTTGCTTCTTGAAGGCACTTCAATAATAGTTACTGAATATGATTTTGAAGCAGGACCGAGAGGTAGAACTGGTAGGGGTATAATGGTGAAAAAAATTGGCGGTTGGTCAGTTCCGGTAGAATTTGCTGGAACTGCCACTGACAATTTTGTTACACGTTCGTTATCTTCAATACAGGATGATATAGATATTACCGTAAGGCAAGAGATTACCAAAGGTTTAAAATAATGGCTGTTTGTGGATTTAATAAAAGACTTAATAAGCATGTTACCAATATAGGTACTAGCTTATTAACATCTCAAATTGAGACTAACTTAAAAAGCTATTTAGATTGGGGATTATTAGGCGTTGGTTCATTTTCAAATGTAAATATTCCAACTTCTGGTGCTTTTGGTGGAACTTTTGATAAACTTAGGCTAGTTGACGATCCTTCATATATAGACGGTCAAGTTTGGGAAAGTCCAAGAAAAGATTGGGTTTGGGAAACTGGTGTTTATTATGACACTCAACCAACAAATATTTCTGGCGTAAATGTTAATGGTATTTTTTACGGTACTGGAGATGCTACATATGGACATCATTATAATTATCCATTAGGAAGGGTTGTTTTCGATTCTGCTATACCAGTAAATAGTAATGTTCAATTAGAATATTCGTATCGAAATGTTCAAACATATATAGCGGATCAAGCTCCGTGGTGGGATGAAATTCAATACGGATCTTATAGGGTTGACGATTCTACTTTATATGATGTTGGATCAGGAAATTGGCAAATATTATCTAATCATAGAGTTCAACTTCCAGCGGTTGTTTTAGAAGCAACTTCTAGAAGGTCGTTTAAGCCTTATGAATTAGGCACTGTGAGTAATTTTGTATACACAGATGTTTTATTTCATATACTATCTGAATCAAGATGGTGGAGAAATCAATTGGTTGATATAATTTCTCTAGAAAAAGATAGAAGTATATGGCTTTATGATAATAATCAAGTTGCTAGTGCTACTGGATATCCTTTAGATCATAGAGGCATGAAAGTTTCTAGTCCATTAATGTATCCTTATTTAGTTGATAATTACAGATATAAAATGGCTAGATTTTTTAATATGGCTGTAACTGAAATGGAAAGTCCTAATAGCAGGCTGCATAGAGCAACAGTTAGGGCTACTTTTGAGATTGTTATGGCTTGATTTTTTTAAATTGGTGTATTTAATTTAAGGTAAATAAAAAAATACAATTCCTACCTATTAAAGATAAGATAACTAGGAGATAAATAATGGCTAATAATAATAGAATTTATTACCCTATGCAACAGGTTGCTTTTCGTAAGCCTGGAACCACTGTATATCGTGAAGCGCATGGGGTTCAAAGTGTTGCTATTACAACAACATTTAATCTTGAACAAGCTTTTGAGCTTGGTCAACTTGCGATTTATGAAAATATTGAAGGTATTCCAAATGTTGAAGTTACTCTAAATAAAGTTTTAGATGGATATCCGCTTTTATATTGTTTGGCTACAGCTACTAATGCTGCTGGTACTACCATTGAAAAGCCACAATTGGTTCAAAGGGCAGTTGGTGAAACTGTCATGAGTTTGGGCATTTGGCCTGAAACACAAGAAGCTGTATCGGGTCTTCCTTCCACATTTTGTGAAATGTCAGGCTTGACCGTTTCTTCTGTTAGTTATACATTCCCAAGTGAAGGTAACTTTACAGAAGATCTTAGTCTTGCTGGATTTAATAAAGTCTGGAGTACTTATGTTACTGGTGCTTCAGAATGCGAAGCTCCGTGGGCAACTGGAAGTCCAACTGGCGCTCCTAGTTTTCAAGATAATGCAGACGCCCCGATTGGTTCTGGCGGTGTAAACCAAAGAGAAAATATGATTTGGGCCATTAGTAATCAGCAGGCCAGTTCAGCAGGAGGTGGAGATTATGGTATTCTTCCAACTGATATTCCTGGCGTTCAAGGATCTGGTTTCTTAAATAGAAGTATTGCTCATATTTCTAACGTTTCAGTTAGTACAGACTTTTCTAGAGAAGACTTGTTTGAATTAGGTTCCAGAAGCCCTTATGCTAGAACAGTTACTTTCCCTGTTGAAGTCACATGTTCTATTGATGTTATTTCTGTTTCTGGTGACTTGGTTAATGCTTTAGACAATTGTAATGCAGACGTTGCATGTGAAACACCATCTAACTTGAGCGATCAAAAAATTAGATTGGCAACTTGCGAAGGCACTAGAATTTATCTTGGAGAAAAAAATAAATTATCTTCTGTCAGTTATGGTGGAGGTGATGCTGGTGGTGGAAATGTTACAGTAACGTATGAATATCAGACATTCAATGACTTTACTGTTCTTCATTCTGGCGATAATTTTAACACATCAGGTCAAGATATTTGGTCGAAACGTAGTAATTATTTGACTTAATAAATAACTGATGTTTGAGATAAATAAATTAAGAGGGGAGGGAGGTTGTCTCCTTTCCCTTTTTATTTTAGGAAATAGGATATGGACCAACAAAAGAAATTTTCATTAATAAATAGAATATCTACTGGAATAATATTTCAATCAGTAGAAGGAAACCTCTATAAATTATTGCCTCCTGATAATGAAATCAAGGCATTATCTGAATTTGTATATCAAGAAATGTTATACAATACAAAGTTTGACCAATTAATAAATAAAAGTCAAGCATCTTATTTTCTGCAAAAAAAGAATATTTGGATTCCTTCTGATGAAAAAAAATTAGAAGATAATAACAAATTTATTGACGAATTAAAAATAGCTTTGTATAAATCTCTATATAATAATAAAGAACAGAAGCAGATTAGAAAAAAAATATCAATTGTTCAAAAAAATATTAATAAGCTATTAATGGCAAAACATTCACTTGATTATATGACTTTAGAAAATTTTTCTGAAACTATAAGGGATGAATTTTTAATTGCTAATTGTATTCATACTTTAGATAATCAAAAGGTTTACAACTATAATAATTTTTGGCAAAGCGATTCAACTATTTTAAATAAATTTACAACCTTTATTCAAATGAATGTTATATCTTCTGAGGAGTATAGGGAAATAGCTAGGTCTGAGCCATTTAGATCATTATGGCTAATAAGTAAAAGTGATATTTTTTCTAAACCTTCTTTAGAATTAACATTAGATCAAAAGAATATGATTTTATATTCTAAGATGTATGATAATGTATATGAAAGCCAGGATAGACCCTCTGATGAAGTTATAGAAGATGATTTGATGCTAGACGGATGGTTTTCATTTCAAAAGAAAAAGAATGAGTTAGAAAGAAAGCAAAAAGAAGTTGATGATCTACTCAACAAAAAAGGATCAAATTCTGGTGCTGGGGATGTTTTTGTTATGAGTCCTAGCAGAGATGAGGCTAAAAGGGTTAGCGAATTAAATGATTTGAATGCTAAGATGAAATTAAAGCAAAGAAGAAATCAGATTGAAAAACAAGGAGTAGTTTCAGAAGAAAAGTTTGCAGATGTAAAAATGGATTTAAGAAATCAGGCTATGCAAAAAATGGCTAATAGATTTAAAGGATAGTTATGAATGATAAAGAGTATAAAGATTTTTCAAAAAAAAGATTTTCAAATAATTTAGATAAAAAATTTAATACAACAATTATTGGTTCTTTAGCTAAATTTGAAGAGAATTTTGGTTTTTTGTGGGGTCATGGAATTCCTTATGCGGATTTAACAGATCAGCAAAAAGAGTTCAGAAAGATTTGGAAAAAGACAAGAATTTCTATATTAGATTCTGGTCATTCTAATTTGAGAGCTTGTCAAAGCGAGTTAAACCAATACGATGTTCATTGGAACAAGTATGTTACTAATTTAATTAATTTTAATTCTGAGGAATAATAGGGGATAAGTATGAGTTCTAAGATTGAAAAGAAAAAAGAAAAAAGAGATTTTGAAGTTGATGGTGTTAAGTATTCTGTAATAAGACCTAATATTCAAATTTTAACAGGAGCAAATAAGATTAGAAGGGAAACTTTTAATCAAGAGCTTGAGGCTGGTTCTTTACTAAGAGATCAGCTTGAAGAAGAGCTTCGCAAAAGAGAGCTTTGGAGTGATGAAAGAGAAGCTAATTATCAAAGGCTTAGGGTAGAGATAGTAGATAGAGAATATAAATTGGCTGCTGGTGGTATAAAGCTTTCAGAAGCAAAGCAATTAGCATTGGAAATGAAACAAAAACGAGAAGAAATGGTAGAGCTACTATCTTCTAGAACAGATTTGGACTCAAACACTTGTGAAGGACGAGCAGATGCAATGAGATTTAATTATCTTTTTGCTAATTGTTTGGTGTATTCAGATAGTGGAGAAAAGTATTTTAAGAATGGCTTAAATGACTATCTTTTAAATCAAGAAGATTTGGTTGGTTTGGTTGGAGCATCGGAATTCTTTTATCTGATTTCTGAGACAGATCAAGTTGATGATAAATTACCTGAAAATAAATTTTTAAAACAATTTAATTTTGTAAATGAAAAATATCAACTAGTTGATAAAGAAGGTAGATTGGTCGATCAAGAAGGTAAACATATTGATGAAAATGGAAATCTTATTGAATGGTTGAATGATAAAGATTTTATTTATGTTGATATAAATGGTAGACAACTAGATGATGATGGCAACTTTAAAGTTGAATTTTCTCCATTCCTAGATGATGAAGGTAATCCTGTTGGATTAGAAGAAGATAAAACTGTAAAAAAAACAACGGCACGACGAAAAAAAACATCTCCTAAAAAAGAGGAAGTAGTTTAGGAGAAGTTAACTTTGGGTAAGCGATCTTTTTTGATTATTAATCAAGATGGGTCGCTTTTTGCTTATGAGGTAATATAAAATGGCTTTTAATATAAATGCACAGGTTGTTCTAAGCGGTCCTAAAAATATAAAGACCGTAAGAAGTAATATAAAAAAACAATTATCTGGAATAACAACAAATGTAAAAGTTGATTTAAGTAAAGCTGCAAATACAAATTTATCTAACTTAAATAAACAGCTAAAAACAACAAATTCTATATTAAAGCAAGTTGCTTCAAGCGCAACGACTGCTAATAAGCAAATATCTAGTCTTTCTAAAGCTGCAAATTCAGCCTCTGCTAGTACTACTAATTTAAGTAATAAGAATAAAAACCTTTCTAATTCTTTTAGTAATATCACTAAATCTGCCGCTCAATCTAGAGGAGAGATAGAAAATTTTGGTAGGGATGCAGCATTAGCTATTCGTAGGTTTTCTGCTTTTACTATTGCTACAGGTGCGGTATTTGGATTTGTTAGAGCAGTAAAAGAAGGCGTTAAAGAATCAATTGAATTTGAAAGACAGTTATCCAGGGTTGTTCAGGTTACTGGAGCATCGGCTAAACAAATCAAAGGCTTAGAGTCAACTATTGATGGTTTAGCGGGAACTTTAGGTTTAAATTCAAATGAATTAGCAAGGACTTCTGTTACATTAGCTCAAACAGGTCAGTCAATTGATCAAGTAAGAAAGTCTCTAACTGCTATTAGTAGAGCTAGTTTAGCTCCAACATTTGGCGATATAAAAGACACTACAGAGGGTGTTATTGCTGCCTTAAACCAGTTTAATATTGGTGCTGATAGAACTGAGGCTGTTCTTGGTTCTCTTAATGCTGTTTCTAAAAGGTTTGCTGTTGAGTCTGAGGATTTGATTTCTGTTATTCGTCGTGCTGGTGGTGTTTTTGCTACTGCTGCTGGAGATATCGCAGAACCAGAAAAAGCTTTGTCTGAACTTGTTGGTCTTTTTACTGCTGTTAGATCTACAACTAGAGAAAGTGCAGATACTATTGCTACTGGTTTGAGAACCATCTTTGCTAGAATCCAAAGAAAAGGAACTATTGATTTTCTAAAGAATTTTAATATAGAGCTTACTAATGCTCAAGGTCAATTTGTAGGTTTCTTTGAAGGCTTTAGGAGAATATCGGAAGGCTTGAAAGATATTCAGGCAAGAGGAGATACAATTACTTTAGGTAGAATAGTAGAAGAATTGGGCGGTATACGCCAAATTGGAAAACTTTTGCCTGTTCTTCAAAATTTTGAGAAAGCTCAAGAAGCATACAATGTTGCTTTAAAAGGTACTGATAGTATTTCAAAAGATGTTGCTATTGCTACACAGACTTTATCAGTTCAATTTCAACAGTTACAAGCAAGGTTCCAAACCTTAATTAAAGATATTTCTCAGTCTACTACTTTTCAAAGACTAGCTTCTTTTGCTCTTAGTACAGCAAATGCTTTTATTACTTTAGCAGATGCTTTAAAACCAGTTATTCCTTTATTAACTACTTTTGCTACAATTAAAATTGGTGGAGCAGCATTAGAATTTGCTAAAGGTTTTGTTGGAGGTATTAAAAAGGGTGGTGGAGCAGGAGGTGTAGGTAAAGGTATCTCTGGCGCTCTTACAGGTCAAGGTGGAGGTGGAGGTGGAGGTCAACTTAATCTGAAACCTTTGCAGACTGCATTGACAGCAAATACAAATGCTGTTGGTAGTAATACTACTTCTGTAGGTAAAAATACATCCTCATCAACTACTTTAAATACTTCCGTAAAAACTTTAGATTCTAGCGTAAAGGCTTTAACCTCAGTTATTGGTAGGGCCAGACTCACAGGAGGAGGTGTAGGGTCCGTAGGTTCAGGAAGAGGCGCAAGAAGAAGGGCTTTGGGTGGTTCTATACCAAAGTTTGAAAAGGGTGGATTTGTAAATGGCCCAGGACATGCCCAAGGCGGTGTTATAGCGGAGCTTGAAGGTGGCGAATTTGTTGTTCCTAAAAAGCAGGTTCAGAAGTTCACTAAAGGTGGACTTAAAATTGTTGGTGGAACATTAGATACTCCTGCTGGAGTTACATTTTTAAAGGAAGCTCCTAGCAATCTTAAAGGTGGTAATGCTCCAACATTAAATAAGGTTTTAAAAGAATCTAATGTAACAGCAAAAAAGATAATAAATGAAAATCTTAAAGCAACAGCAAAAACTCTTGGTAAAAAAAGTGAAATTCCAATTCAATCTGGAGCTAAATTTGAAGCAATAAATACAACAGTTGGCACTTTTAGATCAGATAACAAAGCTGGAGAAATTTTTAAAAAGGACATACAAGATACTTTTCCAGATATTGTTCAAAATGCTGCTAATAATTTTTTACCAGGAGGTGGTGCAAAAAGATTTCCATTGAATCAATTGGTTAGTAGTTCTGCTATTGGTTCTATACAAGGTCAATTTTTTGAAGCGTTTACAAGAAATATTTTAGATTCTCCTATCGCTGATGAGAAAACAGATGATATTATTGACTTTTCAACTAAGCCTCCTAATGCTGATTTATTATTTACTAAATTTGTAGCTCCTAATGAATTTAAAAATAGAGGAACCGACGAAAATGTTGCATCGGCAGTTGGAAAACTTACAACAATTCCAGCCGCTGGAGCTATAGATTTTGAAGTAGAAACGGTTAGGTCAGGACAAAAAGGTAAAAGTAGTCGGGCGAAATCTGCAACTGGAAAACCAAAACCCAAAGGAAGAAATACAGGAGGATC
>Ga0208767_1002783_pt1 | contig 13003 bp, 29 predicted proteins | sample VirMetDEL_Mar_21_FD_184514 | JGI IMG/M metagenome (GOLD analysis project Ga0208767, IMG submission 184514) | Aqueous microbial communities from the Delaware River and Bay under freshwater to marine salinity gradient to study organic matter... | ecosystem: Environmental > Aquatic > Marine >... | reverse complement strand
CCATTCTTTCTAAATGATGGATCAATCCCCCAGTATATTCCCTTGTCATTACTTAGACCCATCAAGCATAACTTGTAAGCATCTCTCATGTCTTGGTTTGCTCTTCCAATTACTTCGTGATTTCTTTCCTGCACTTCCATCTCAAATCTATTCTGATTCCACTTCTCCCCCTTGTCTTTAGGACTTACATTGTGGATACAAGATTCAACAAACAACTCCATACAAAAGTCATAAGTAATCTGGCTACAAGCTTGATTCTGACCCACGTTACGAGCAATCTTAGCTAATACACTTTTACTGGATCTGTAATTAAACATATTGTTTTGTAGATAACTATTCTCTATTGTGATTGCTATTGGATGGTATCTGACATTAAGTAAGAATCTTAAAAAGTCTTTGTATGTAGTGAACTGTGTAAATTCAACTTTCACTTTTAGGCTTTTCTTCTTTTTCGTTCCACTCATCATTAAAGTAAACGAAATCCTGTTTCTTCTTTGTACTTTTCTGTGATTTCGATGATTCTTTGTTCATAAGCTTTAGTAGTTTTATCCCATAATTCAAATGTATCTGCACAAGGCTTGTATCTTCTTATAATACAATCGCAGTTCTTAAAGTCTGGATGGAAGTATATAAAATCCCACCAACTTCTACCTGTAATATATAAACACCATTGCACCTGGGCAAAGTAAGACTTATCTACATCCATTGTAGTCATATAACGCACATATTCTTTACCCATCGGACATTTAATCTCTACTCCTCCATCATCACCCACTAATCCATCTGGACTACATCCAAACAAAATACCTTGACTTATATACCCTACATCATTAATTACATTATTAGTAATCTCTTCATATCTTTTCTTTGCTATTGGTTCTAAGTCATGACCCCTCTGTTGAGCATCATTCTTAAATTCTACAACATCTTCTACTCCATTAAGTAACTCATGTACTTTTTGATACATCATAGTATATGCTCCTGCTCCAAGTCCATCTTCACTTTTGCCTTTGACTAATAAAGTAGAAGCAGAAGTACCCCCTATCCTACCTGCTCTCATCTCATGCCACTCTTGTGTGTTTTGTAGGATGTCGTAGTGGTAGGTTATATCATCCTTATGATTCTTTGATTGTACTTTCATTTTAATAATCTTTTATACAGAATACTTCTCTTAATACTTCAATACTAATCTCGTAAGCTACTGCACTTACACTTTGATGTTTCTCAGCTTCTTCTTTAAGTTTAATAAATCTATCAATAGATGTCTTAGCTAAACTTTGAGAGTACTCTTGGGCAAATTTCAATAAGTCTTTTTCATTCATTTTATTAGATTTTAATTATTAAATGTTAATTCATTAATACGTTTATTAGCTATATCAAAATACTTATCATCCATTTCAATTCCTATAAAATCTCTATCAAACTCAATACAAGCTAAAGCAGTTGTTCCACTACCCATAAAAGGGTCTATAATTGTGTAACCTTCTGGTAATATACCAATTATTCTTCTCATTACTTCGTATGGCATTTGACATGGATGCTCTGTTTTCTCTTTGCTAACATTTTTCACTTGGTTTACTTCCCACCAATCATAAAGTCTTGCTTTTTTACCTTCGGCTATTCTTTTTGCAATTCTTTTATCAGTAGGATTTTTATATGGTTGACCTACCCTTCTAAAGTCTGGCTTTACCCCAAAAAAAGCAATATCTCTGTGTTGTTTACCAGTATTGCTATTATAAACCCAACTCACTACTTTTTCTGGAAACATCTTAATGTTGAAAGAATGCTTATAAAGTTGTTCTGGGTAATGAATTATCACATGCTTGTGATTGCCAAAAATATTGCCTAATAAATCATAATATTGATTTTCTGATAAATTATCTTTGTAAGAATTATAGTGATAACCAACATTAAATGGAGGGTCACTAACAAAAATTACTTTCTTAAAGTCAATGTTTAAATTATTAAGTTCTTTAATACAGTTACCGTTTATAGTTTTTATTTTAGGCATAATTGTTTTATTAATTAAACTATAAACTAAACGCTTTTATTGTGTACTTAAATGGATTGTTTTCTATGTTCTTTACTTGATGTAGCATTTGATGTGCAATCTCTCTAATCTCTTTCTGAGCATCCTGTTTATTCCTTAAAGATAAGAAATGATAGAAACTTCTCCAATTAAACATTACATCCATTGTGATTTGACTATTCATAGTCTTAAAAAACCTCGCTGATTCTTTAGCCCTTTTTCTACCTAACACTGGAGTAAGGTCTTCTAAACACTGATGATAAAGAGTATTACCTAAACTAGTATAAGAATTTAATACTCCAACCCAACTATTAACATTACCATCATCATCGTAAAAGAATTCATTCGTATGTCCTTTGGAAATTTGAATTTGTGTCCAATCAGAGGGTAAATATGTTTTATCCTCAGTCAACTCTTTATATCTTGCTGATTCTCCATTGACGCTAACACCTACCCTGTGCTTTAGTAAGTGAATATGAGAGGCTTGGTCGCAAGTGACTAAGAAGTGTAGTGAAGATTTCTCAAACGGTGTATGATGACCATTCTCTGCTAACATATTTAATAGCTGTGGAATCCTCTTTACCTTGTCTTCTGTTAAATCTCTACTGGTAGATGTCCAAGCTGATTGTGCATGAGTTAAGTCAGAGCCATACCACCCTATTAATTTTACTGTGTTATTCATATTTCTTTATTAAAGGTTAGGTTGTAATATTTATCAAAGGGTTTAGGCTCACTATTTCAATATTCTGCTCCTCCATACTTACAATCGTGCTTATATTGACTCCTATCCTGACCATTCTTATCTGCTAATCTCATCACCTTTTTCTCTTTCTCAAGCATTTCTTCTTTATTTGTTCTAATATGCTCAAGTAAAGCCATTGCTACTCGGTAGTCTGAATCAAACATACGAGTTAGGTCTGATTCAAGTCTTATCAACTCTTGCATTGGTGTTTTCATATTATTCTAAATTTTGGCAGTTTTGTCACTTTTTTGCCATTTATTTGTGACATTTTTTGCTAAATATACTACTGCGGTCATAATTATTCATTTTCAAATGTTATGTTGTAATATTGCTCTGGAGACATAATACGACATAGATACTTCGTAGTACAATTAATCTGAAAGTTATCAGTAAATCGACACATTACCTCTTTCTCTTTCTCAAGCAATTCTTCTGCCCAACCTCTGATTGTTTCAATAGAACAGAACTCTGTTGGTTTTACGTTATTGATTTTTTCAATCAACTCTTGCATTGGTGTTTTCATATTATTACATTTTTCTTAATTCTTTCTTTACCTGTATCCAATATTCAATAGCTAAATCATCTATGGCTATGCCACTATCTTTATAAGGCACTCGTGTCATAACTTCATCTGCACATATCAAAGCATTCTTAATAGCGATTGAAGTGCAAAGTATTTCATAACCACAATCGGTATCTTCATCCATCAGAATGTTTTTAAATTGGTTTACTAAATCTTCTGCTTTTTCTTTTGGTGTCATTTTCATTTAATTTATTTAATTAATCAGCCTAAAAATATCTTTAGAGTTTTACCCCCATCTTGCAGTTGTAGTTCTATAGCATTAAAATCACCCAATGACTTGTGTAATGACAATAATCTACCAATACTCCTATCGTTTTGAGCGTAATTAATAACTTCTAACCTTGTAATCTTTTTCTCATCTATCTTTTTACCTTTATCTTCTGCTTTTTGTAATGGTGTCATATTTTTTAACTTTATAAGTCTACAGCCTTATTTTTTATTTTATTTAATTGTTCTTCTAATCGTTTAATACTACCCCATATTATTGGAGCATCTGGATCTATCATATGTATCTCTCTTACAAGTTCTTGTTGCCTACCTCTATTAGCAAATCCATACTCTATATCATCAGCTAAGTCTTGTAAGTGTTGTGGAGCATTAACACTAATTCGCAAGTCGTAATCATACCACTTAGTTTTCCAATCTATAAACATAATACCCTTAGTCAACTTTTTAAATAGACTATGTAGTGTCCAATTTCTTACTCTTACAATACTTCTATAATTGCCATAGACGTGCAAAAATCGTAGAAACCAACGTGGACACCATTTAGGTTTAGCTTCGTAATCCATAGCTAATACAAGAGGATATAGAGCATTAAAATACTTACTATCTTTATCCAAACAAACGCCTAAATAACCATATTTATCAAATCCAGATGGAAAGAATATAAATCTTAAATCGTCTGTCATAATTCAATATTATTTTCTATTGTTAATTCGTTAATCTTATCCCTTACTTCTTGATAAGCATTGTAAGTATCTTCAGATACATCATCTTCTGGATACTTAATCTTGCCCCTTAACCATTGATTTAAAGCATATAATACATGATGTATAGTCGAACCATCTACTGCCATTCTATACTCTTCATAATCTTGTGGTAGTTTAAACTTTAATGTTGCTTTCATTTTACTGTATTTTAATTATATATCCTCATCCTTAATGTCATCTACTATCTCATACAACGCATCTATAATCATCTCATCAGTTATTTCTTCTGGTACTTCATTGTGAATTCGAATTATGTCAAGTGATTCTTCAGATGGATAACCAGGATCTCCATTGCTCATATAACTTCTTCCTGCATCATAATAATACGAAAATGTAACGTCTACTTCATAATATTCATTTTCATGGCAAACTCCAACATCTACTCTTTTTTGCATTTGCATCTTTTTAAAATTTAATAGTGAAAAAAAGTGGGAGTCTAAGACCCCCACAATACATAACAAAACCTTAAAAACAAAAACTAATGACATTAAAACTCTTTACTTACTTTGGGGAGTTGTACTCCAATCAAAACGCAAAAGATTGTAAAAAAGTATCTACTAAACAAAGTCCAATCCCTATAATTAAAATTATCCTCAATAAATCCTACGATAACATAGCATCCAAGACTACAGATAATAAATACTAATACTGCGATAATTAATTGCTTTCCAGTTATCATAAGCTTTCAATTTTTTTTCTTTGTGAATCAGATAATTTGTGTCCTTTCAACGTTAGCAGAGTTTCTTTAGTGATACTACCACTCTTAATCATATTGATAGCTTCCTGCAATTGCTCCTCAGTAACTCCCTCACTCTTTTTAGTCACAGTAGCCTTACTCTTAAATACTTGACCATCATTATCATCATGACCCACTAACAAGTTAAACATAGCCACTAATGAATAACGCTTTAGATAAGTAATGTACGATCCTAATTTTTGTACATCTGTATTGTCTGGAATCACCCACTCACTATTAACATAAGTACTACTATCGTTATCCGTTACTACTAACATTAAATGTTGCTTAAACGAATGCTCACATACAAAGCCTTTAAAATGTACTGTAAGATTGTGTTCCGTAAGATGTGGTTGTAGAGCAGTCATAATATCCTGCACATACAATGAGTAAGTGTTTTTGAGGAAAGGATTCTTACCTGTTTCTTTAATGGCTATCATCTTACTCTGGATAATGCCAATTTTCTTTTCAACTTCCATTTTACTGTCTTTAAATGAATAATGATACTTAAACTATATGCAAGTCTATATTATTGTGTAAGTAGTGTAAAATTTCTTTAATTATCATTTTTTCTTCTTTATCCGAAGTAGCTTCAACCATTTCTGTTAACTTATGCACTTGTGATGTTTCTACGTCTAACAAATTAGCTACTCTCATGTGAGGGTATTTAATCAAGAAGAACATATATACTGCTCCCTTACATATATTAGACAAATGTTCCTTCTCATTGTAATCTCCAACATGAGGGCATTCTGCTAATAATTCGTAAAAGTCAGCACGAAATTGATGGTTAAAAAGGTATGTTTTCTCCTCCCCTTTGATTGTTATTGTCATTATCTGATTTTTTGTTTAGTGTTCGCAATTGGTTTGCAATAATCTCTTGAGCCTTAACGTTCTGTCCATCCTTATTTGTGTATTCATTTGTACTAATCTTGCCTTGTATTAAAACTAAATCCCCCACCTCAAACTTGTAGTTCTTATTAAACATCTTACAATTGTGCCATACAGTTTTATCCTGCCATTCACCACTCTTATCCTTGTAGTTTTCCGTAGTGGCTAATGAGAAAGCAGTTACTGTTTCACTTTTACTGTCATAGATTTTGCCAACCCTTCCAATGAGCATTACTTGATTTAACATTTTTTATAAATTTGATTAATGATTCTTTTTTATAAAACTTAAAGCGATGTTTACCTACTCCACTAATGGGTCTAAAATACTCTGGATATTCTTTAATCCAATTTGTGAACGACCTAACACTAAAACCAGTATAGTAAGACATCTCTTTTATTGTCAACATATCTGGCAATTTATCTTTAGCCTCTTTATAACTTCCTGACATTTCGTAAAGAGTTTACGCTAATATACCCATAAGCCTTATTATATGCAACTAATTTCTCATCTTTGACCATAACTGTCCATATAACTTTCTTCTTACCTACAGGAACTACTATTTGATCTCCCTCTTTTAATTGAGACATATCTCGTAATTTATCATTGAATCTGGATTATTGTATCTAATGTTTTGAATCATATCCTGCACCTCAAAATACTTTGCTAAATTAGCTATAATTACACCATAATTACTACATCCCCCAACAACATCATAATTCATAGCCTCATCTAAGTATTCTATAAGTATGTGACAAATCTCTTTCTTTACGTTATAGGGAAATTCAATATTTTCAATCAAATCTTCTAAAGTATCTAATATCTCCATAATCATAAAGTAGTCATCATTACTTGTACAAAACAACTTCATCTTATTAGTCTTGGCTAATTTGATTTTGTAGAGTGCTTTTGATTTTTGCTTTTCCATACTAATAGTGTTTTTCAATGTAATTATAAATCTTAGATAACCTAAACCTATCCTTTTTATCTCTACTGTTTTCTACTTTATGTACTATTGCCCTAACTCCTGCTACACTCATCCTAACATGACTTCCAACTAAATGAAGAGGAAAGTTAAAGATAGTGTGCAAAGAATATATAAAGATGTTCCTCCAAGCATAGCAGACTTTATCATCTCTATTGTTGTTAAACATCCACTCATTTCTGTGTATTCCTGTAATATCTTCTATTGCTTTACAACACAAGTCTACATATTCAACACTTATTTCCTTTTGTTCTTGACTATTAAAGTCATCGTAATCAATGTTAAAATCTAATAATCTCATTTTGTACTGTTTTAGTTAATCTCTTGTATTCTACTTCTTTGAAAGTCATAGTCGCAAGGTATCTTTTTAAATGCATCCCCATGTCTATTCTTAGTAATGTATATGTCTGTCCTATTAACTAAGCTTTCTCCTGTTGCAGGATCTTCTAATATATCTATAGCCTCATACCTCCAGGGGAACGCAATAAAATCTGCATCTTGCTCTAACTGCCCACTACCTCTTAAATCACTACTTTTAGGAAATGACCTTCCCCCCTTATCGCTATCTCTACTCATCTGACTAATGCCCACACAACATATTTTATTGTTTAATGCTAATCTTTTAATTCCTGTACTCAATTGGCTTATTTGCTCTAATGTATTTGCTCCAGGCATATTTATCAATTGAACATAATCAAACACTACTACTTTAATGCCATACTTTCTAATCTTTCTCTGGACATCATCTTTTATCTGATACCACTTATTCTTATTGTCGACAATAAACAAGGGTAACTCATATAACTCGCTACTAAATTTAGTCAAAAATTCTAATTCATCCTTACTCATCTCACCACTAATTTGCCTCTTATAACTAATACCAGTAGCAATATTGGCTAACTTAGCAATCAATTCAGTAGCAGTCATTTCTAAAGAATAAAATAATACAGGAACTCCCTGTCTAACTAAATCATAAGCTTCTTGGATCATTAATGAAGTCTTACCCATTCCTGGTCTTGCAGCTATGACATTAAACCTACCTTCTCTATAGCCACCCATAATCTTGTTAAACTTATTTAACTCAGTCATAACCACTCCACCCTCTTCTCTAATAGTATAGTTATTGTTTATATCATCTATGTAAGTTCTAAACTGACTATAGCGATATGTAACATCAGTATTAAAGCCTCCATCCAATTCAACTTGTTTCTTCTCTAAGGCTATACGAGCCTCTTCTACGCCACTTCCCTTCTCAATCATATCTAACGTAGCCTTGAGATATAAAACCTCCTCATCCCTTCTATAATCGCTTATAAAGTCCTCTGCAATACCCACAAAGTCAGCTACTACTTCAGAGCCTAATTGAATGCTTTCAAAGTTAAACATCACATCAGCGAAGCTTACTTCTTTATTGTCAGCGTACTTGTTAAATATAAATTGTGCAACTTCTGGATAGACTTTAAACATATTTGCACTAAGGGAAACTTCCTCTAACCAACTATTGTCATCTAATATCGTTTGCAGGAGGAGAAGTTCTTTCTTTTGATTCATTTGTTTTTTGTTTTAGGTTGTCGTATATATAGTAGAATTGTAATAACTCTTTATTCTCTTCTAAGAACTGCTCTGTGTTGGGCCAACTTCTCACATACATATCACTAACAACATCCATATCCTTCAGCCACTTACAGAGTTCTAAATGCTCTAACTCATACTGTCTTAACGTGTCCTTTAGCCAATTACTTTTCTTGGGTTTATCTTTCTTTAGTTTTAAGTGATCTGTTATATTCAACTTCCCTTTCATAATTACCCAATTTTACATAAAAAGTAAATTCTTTTTTACACATTATTACATAGTTGTCAAAAACACTTAACGTAAACTCTTTCTTTTTATTGTGGTAGACTAAATCAAACATTTGATAGATGTAATATTTTAACAAGTCTACCGATGGAATGCCCCATGTAACACAATCATTTTCATAATCTATGGGGAACTGGACTGCACTTTCTTTAATCTCTTCTATTGCTTTCCTGTGGTTTAATTTACTGAATAGACTTGTAAATATTTGCATCTTAGTCATAATGATAGTTTAGTGGCTATTAATGCACCCTTTACACTTTCACTATACTCTGCAATGTTTTCTATGTTTTCCTCAGTCAACTTGCATCCATTTAATCTTAGACAAGCGATTTTAGTGGAAATGTAAGTACAATAAGTCGCATTCTTTAGCTTATCCTTTGTAATGTAGATTGTAGGCTTTTCTCCCTCTTCTATGTAATTAATCTCTGGATTGACTACAATGACAAATGCGTGATAATCTATAATTTTCATATTGTTTCAAATCTATTTACAACTGATCTTGCCACATTCTCTTTCTTTGGGAAAATACCACTCCATTCATTAATCATAGTCTGCTCTATTGCTTTTTTTAATTCTTCTACACTATACTTCTTAAACATATTAATTAGGTGAGTAACTGACTTTAACTCCTTAAACTTCTTCTTTTGTGACTTTGGACTAATACGATACATTTGTGATCTATAATCTAAATATGAAATCAATAATTTTTTCTTTTCATCCTCCAAGTCAACATCTAATTTCTTTTCTTCTGTCTTTTGTACACTAATTAGTTTACTTTCTTTCTGAATTGTGTCATAGAAATTGTAATGTGAGCCTACCATCCTTCCACTTTCATCCTTGTCGAATACTCTTACTACATAACCTACATCTTTCAATTCTTTCAAACATTTCCGAATTGCAGCCTCACTTACTTTAGTCGCATTATTACTCATAGCCTTGCTTAAACCATTTAGGCTCACCTCAAAATCTGTGGGTAAACTAATGACATAGATAAGTAAGAATTTGCTCTGCATACTCAGATTCTCATTACTTAAAATAGCATTAGGGATAATAGTGAAGTCTTTGTTTACTTTGCTTTTAATTGTCATTTTCTTAGGTTGTATATAAAGTTTAAATAATTACTAAAGTCAATAACGCATTCGCTAATGTTCTCATTAAGGATATTGTCTATCTGTGCTTTATTCTTTTCATAGTAAGGAATCAATTCACATTCATCTCCATTATAGAAGTAAACAAAGTTCTCATCAACAATTTCAATGTCAAAGTTTAATACGATAGAGGGCAAACGAGTTATTGGTAGATAAGTGTATAGTGGCTTATTGTTACTATAGAACATATCATAAATAATGATGCCATCAAAGATTCTGGTTTTTACTTGTTGTATTTTCATAATGAGTTAACGCAATTCTAATCAATTTATTTGACAAAACAAAGAGGGGCAGGAAAAATATTCCATACCCCTCACTAAAGACAGTACAAAAGAACTCTCTTACAATTCCTTCCAATACTCAAGCATAGTCATACCTCCTTCAAATGTACTGCCCAAAAAATGATAAGACAACAAAATACCAACTAACGAATAAGCTACTTTTCCAGAATACTTGTTATCAAGCTTTACATCATTTAATACCTCAACTAACTCTTTAGATTCTTCTACTGACAAGTCTTTTACTTCAGCTACAAATGTAGGGAAATCCTCAATAGCCTCTTGTACCTTAGGATAAGCATCCATAGCAAATCCAAAGAACTTTACTAAATCAAACTTACCACCCTTCAACGTTCCTTCAAACTTATCAATAGCTTCTAATAAATCTGTAAGAGTGTCTTTAATTTCTTCTATACCTTTCATGATTTCTTTTTTAGAATTTCTTTAATTTGTTTAACAATCGTATCAATAATAGTCAAAATAGTTATGACCTTATCAATAGTTATTTTTTGTTTAGCCATCACTTTTTATTTTGCAAGTGAAATATTACTTCTTCCATTACTTTAGTATTCTTTTCAATAAGTACATTGCTCTTGACTGCATTTTCTTTATAACATTCAACAATTTCTTTTTCAAGAGCAGTAAGTCGATCATTCATTCGATTGTATTGATTCCACAAAGTATATGCCATAGCTGTCATCATTCCAAACATAACAACTACTGCAAATCCATTGCTTTTAACCATTCGTTCAAATACTGGTACAATGTTGTCGTATTTCATATTAATCTATTTTTCGCATTATTACCTTGTTCCCCTCCGATTCAATTACGAAGAAATCTGAATCCAATTCCTTATTCCAATACTCTCTGAAATCAATCACGTCATTAAACAAGGTCTGAACCTTGAATCTATTCTCGGTGTAAATCAACATCTTTCCTGTTCTGCCACCTTCGATTGGTTCTCCTTGCATTGTGGTTTCGTTTACATTCATTAATCTATCTACTTCAAACCAAATTATATCGCCTCCATTAATACGAGCAATCCACCTACCTTCGAATCCATCTCCGAATTTTAATCGTGTCTTGACAAAGAATCCGTACCCTTCCATTGAGCGAATTATGTCATTAACTGGAGCGTATAACCTTGCGAGTTTTTCTCTTTTCATTAGTCGAGCTGCGTCCAACCAATTAAGGTTTTCATTGCGATAAATCAGATTGAATGCGTATTCGCTAACTTGAATAGAATCCATAACCTTATCAATTGCTTCAAAGGTCATAACGCCTGTATTTGGAAGTATCTTTGATTCATATACGATGAATGCTTGTGAGTCTAATGTACCTGTGGTTTCTTCCGTTGTAAACGTGAATGGTACATAATAGATTGAATCAGGTACTTGACTTTTTAACGCCTTGGAGAATAAGCCTATCATAATGAACATCACCACCTCTAATGCTTGTCTGAATGTGAATAACGTTTTCATATTTAGTTATTTTCTAAAATTGTTAATCTGTTTGATAATTCTGTTATAAGTGTTTTTAAAGTTTCTATTTCTGTTGCTTGAGATTCTATTATTGCTTGTTGTTCTTGAATGGCTTTGACTGTAACTGCAATTATTGCTCTATCATTTATTCCATAATAATCAGTATTTCCAATAGGATATGATGCTTCATTTATTACAGATTTTACTTCTTGAGCATAAAAACCTAATTGTTGAAATGTAGAGTTTCTATTATCTACAAAATATTTAGGTCTTAAATCCAAAACCTTTTTTATCCCATTATCTATATCGCCTATATAACTTTTAAATCTTGAATCTGATGCTACACCTAAAACACCACCGTTTTCATAAACTGCATTTCCACCTGTTCCTGTTAAATCTCCAATTTTTACTTTTCCATTAACATCTAATTTTTCAGATGGTGATGTCCCTATGCCCAACCTACCACTTGCATCCAACGTCATCGCTTGAGTAAATGATATAGGATTACCAGCTATACCTATTGCTGCTTGATACCAAGTGTAAGTATTTCTATTATTATATAACCAAGATGCTTCTTGACTTGCAATATAAACCCAATTTGTTCCGTTATAATAAGCATTGTTGGTAAAATTAATATCAATTCCACCAAGCCAAGATAATGCACCATAAGTACCAACCTGCAATGCTCTTCTTATACTATCCCACGGACTTGGTGTAACTGCTAATCCTATATTTCCGTTAACATCAATCCTCATTTTCTCACTTCCATTCGTACTAAAACCTAATGTATTAGTTGTAGGAAGATACATTCCATTACCTGTTGTACTTGATGAAGTTGGGTCAAATCTTGATCCTGTTACTGTTGATGTAAACGTCTTCGCACCACCAACGTTTTGAGTTGTACTCAAATCAACAAAATTCTGCGTTGCACTACCAGTACCCCCATTCGCAACTGGTAATGTTCCCGTAACTTGAGAAGCTAAATCAACCCCTGACAATGATCCACCTAAAGTTAAATCGCCTGAACTCGTAACCGTACCTGATAAAGATATTCCATTAACCGTTCCTGTACCGCCTACACTCGTAACCGTACCCGTATTCGATGTATATCCATCCGGATTAGAATCAAGGTAATATAAATCCAAATCTTGTTTTGTAGCTATAACCGTAGACGTGTCCACAGTCAATTCGCTTCCTGTTGTTCCATCTCCTGTAATGGTAACGCCATCGGATAGTACCGAACTAATTAAACCGGATGTAGCTGCTAACGTATCCCCTCCCA
>Ga0208767_1002781_pt1 | contig 13004 bp, 27 predicted proteins | sample VirMetDEL_Mar_21_FD_184514 | JGI IMG/M metagenome (GOLD analysis project Ga0208767, IMG submission 184514) | Aqueous microbial communities from the Delaware River and Bay under freshwater to marine salinity gradient to study organic matter... | ecosystem: Environmental > Aquatic > Marine >... | reverse complement strand
GCAGCGGGTAAAGGCTGGTTAGGTTTTTATGATAACAGTGGCTCAGTGTCTAGGTGGGTTGACACTTCTGGCACTACAAGAACAACAGATCAACCAGCAGCAGGGACTAACGCAACTTGGACTTTCACAGCTAATGAAGCGGTGTTGGTTGGTTCAAGTTTATATGGCGATGGTAACACAGACATATACGCAGACAGTGGTGATTGGTTAGGAACTCCACCTTCTGGTTTTGTTTCTATGGGAACCCAAAACCTACCAACCCCAGCCGTAATTAATTATGAAGACCACTACACAGTAATTGCAGGAATTAGCCACAGCAACGGATCAACGACAGCAGTCACGCTTCCGTGGAACACCTCAACTTATGAAACAATGGTGACAGTAAAACGTACCAATGATACTGGTTCATGGTATCGAATAGACACTTTAAGAGGCGGCACTAAAGCGGCACAGATGGAAGGCAACGCCCCAGATATAACCAACTCTGATGGTGGCTTCTCTGGGACAAGTTTTGTGATTACAAGCGATTATGCATCAGGCACGTATTTGCTTGAAGCAACAAAATACGGTCTTGTCGCTGATACTGCCGCAAACGAAGAAGGATCAATAAACACTTTAAAGACAACAAGCAACAACGACAGCAAGGCATTTATGCTAACGTGGACGGGTACAACTTCCAACGGTACACTAGGCCACGGATTAGACGTTGCACCTGATTTTATTGTTGCGTGTGACACAGACACAAGTTCTGGTTGTGATAGATTTGTCTTCCACAAAGATGTGCCATCGGCTGGAAGGTTATTTTTAGACACAAACGCGGCAGCGGACACAAACGCTAATGGTTGGCAAAACACCGCGCCAACTACAACATTAGTTAGTGTTGGGACGGGTAGTCTTAACGGTACTGGAACTTCGGTTATGTGGGGGTACGCAAGCTCATCTGTGTTCGATTTTGGGAGCTATACAGGCAATGGAAATTCTGATGGCCCGGTAATTTCAATAAATGGTAGTCCTGCATCTTACTTCAATAAAGCTACAACAGGCACCCAAAACTGGTTCTTTGAGACACCAGAAAGCGGCACTAATAACCCAGTTGATGATTACCTCGCAATGGATACAACAGCGGCCTTCGCTACGTCTGCGTCTGTTGCACAGGACTTCAATTCAAATTGTGTTAAGAACAGAGCCACAAGTGGCGGGGTTAATGGCAGTGGAGTCGTATTCATCTACGGAGCCTTCGGCATCCAGCCATTAACAAACGGTGCGATCAACCAAGGACGCGCTCGTTAATTTGGAAACCATTGCGTTAAAATATTGGCAATAATTGAGTAAAACAATGGAACTTGGAACTCGCGAACTTGTCCAATTCATAAGCCTTATTGCAACGTTGGCGGGCGCGTTTGCTGTTGTAAAGTCGCAGCTTCAAAGAGTTATGTCGGATCTTCAAAAGCTATTTAATGAAATAGAAAAGATTAATGATCGGCTTGATGTTACAACTGAAGGCGCTGCCGTTTTTCGTCATCAAGTTAATGTATTAGGCGGGATTCTATCACCCGCAAATTTAAAGCATCAAGCGGAACAAATTACCAAAATAGAAAAAGATATTGAACACGTAAGAGAAAACTTACAACATCAAATTAAAATTCATAACGGCAAACACCCGCCTGTTAGCGAATAGGAGATTTTTATGCCAGATTTTTCAGACGCAAGTTTGCGGAAATTAACAACTTGCCACAAAGATTTGCAAGCTATTTTTAACGAAGTTGTTTTTATGCAAGATTGCACAATAGTTGAAGGCCATAGATCGGAAGAGCGTCAAAACGAACTCCACCGTACAGGCAAGAGCCAGGTTGTTTATCCCAACAGCAAGCACAACAGCTATCCAAGCATGGCGGTTGACGTTGTGCGGTATCATCCAGACAAACCACATATTCATTGGTCGGATTTAGATGACTTTGAAAACTTTGCTGTATACGTGATGACAACAGCAAATGCTTTGTATAAAAAAGGCATAGTTACGCACGAATTGCGTTGGGGCGGCGATTGGAATCGGGACGGTGTGCGTGTGGATAAAGATAGTAACGAACGATTTTTTGATGGCCCACATTTTGAATTGGTATCGAAATGACTGAAATATTAATACCTGAAATTAAAATGAAGAATCGGAGGCGGATGGCATGGATAAGCTTAATTGTCGGCATGGTGACAGCGGTGACGGTTATCGCTTGCGGTTTGTTCATACCATCATTGGCGGAGAGAGTGAACACGTTGAACACGGCTATCATAGCACTATTGAGCTTTTTAGGAGCGCCTGTTTTGACTTACATGGGTGGTGCAGTTGCAATGAATTGGAAGCAAGGTAAGTGACAAAGTATCTTTTGATTGCTTTGCTTGTCGCTGGTTTAGCAATAGCGGGTTTAACCAGGTTGTGGTTAGATGCTAGAGATAGCTTGGCAATCAAAGAAGTTGAAATTGTAATGCAACGATCAGAGACAGAAAAAGCTATAACTGAAATAAAAAGCATTAAGGCGCAACACATTGTGCAGAACCAAGTGGCTGCTTTGCATTTAGACAAACAAAGGATTTTAAGCGATGGGTTTCGTAAAAAGATCAAAAAGCTTGAAGACACCGCAGAAACCAGCAAAGCGGCGGCTATTAAAGAGCCTGCGCGTTATGGGCGTATTGCCACTTATACTGATCGGCGGTTGTTCAGAGAAGTTTGCAGGGCTTCTGGTGGAAGCACCAAAACCTGTCGTATCGCTTCCGTTCCTAAAATTGCCAAAACCGCAAAGCGTCCTGCCAAACAACCCAACTTGGAAAACAATGACGGAGTGGGAAACAAAAGTGCAAGCGGGCGAGATGCGAGCAAGTGATTTAGTGTGTATGACGCAGGAAGATTACGCCAACGGTAAAGCGTGGAAAAAAGATGTGGTACGTTGGATGTTGCAAACTAATGCTTTGGTGCAATTCTACGAAGACAAAAAGGATATTGAAAAATGATCTATATGATTTTAGCGGCAATCTACACAGCAATTTGGCGATATTTTGACGGATCAGATAAACGGTGGCCTAAAAGCAACTTGTTTATTTTGCTTCCGTTAGTTGCGGTTACAGCTTGGTTTTTGTGGCCTTTAAAAGTAACAGATTTACCAATTTTAATTCCGTTGATTGTTACAGGTTATTTGATGATACGTGGAATGCCTGGCTGGACAGAATGGAAGAAAATGCTGCTAGGATTTGGTCTTCCAACATTGGCAGCGGCGGCAGCGTTTGCTGTATTTGATGGCATTTCTATAGAGGCCATTCTGTACGCTGTATCAGGGAGTTTAGTTGCTGCCACTTATGTGGGATTATCTAAAAGAGAGCCTTTAAAATGGCTTACAGCGGAAGTATGGGGCAGATTAAGCTATGGTTTTATAGTTGGCGCATATATTGGGCTAATTGTTTAATTTAAAAATTGTTTTGTGTGATAATTGCTAAAAAAAACCCTTCATTGCAACACAACAATGGAGGGGGCTTGTAAGTATTAGACAAGTTGCACCAAGGCAAACACCTACAGCATTATATTTTAAACATCTTACCAGTTGTGACCTTCCAAAATAAATATTAAGTTTAGTTAATGCCGTGTTGTGCCAGCGCAAACTTATAACGTTGACGGCGGAAAAATTATTTGCAGGGCTGTCCAACAGTAACATCATAGCGCCCAGCTCTGTCTATTTGCTGCAAATACAATCGCTCACCTTTTACCAAATGCCGTAGCAGCATATAGCCTGTGCTGCCTTCTGGTGACGGATTTTGATGTACTGTGTGGCATCCTACCCAAACTAGTGTATCAGGCGCGTATGTCGGAGCGCATCCACTTAATAAAATTAAAATTGTTAATTTCTTCATTTTCAATCCCAAGGTTTCTTTTTGTAAGCATCTGCTGGCGCATATAGTTTCTGGATAAATCTATATACGACATTGCGCTCATGTATAGTTTTTGCAGTTGCTGGATGCCGATAGTATGAAGTGGCTGCGTTTGTATATACATCGTATGTACGACTGCCATCCTCCCATGTGACGAGTATGCTAATCGGCTTCATTTTCAATTTCCCTAGCCGCTGCCACCCGACGGTCTAGCGTCTTGAGCCGTGGAAATTTCCCATCTATTACGGGTGTACGGCTTTTGAACGATACGCGCCAGCCGAATAGGCGTTTGATCCAATTTAACATCATTCACCTTTCATTTTCATAGATGTAAATGTGCGACCGTTCAATATTTTGTCCCAAAGAAAATCTGGGGTCAACCGATATTCTGAAGCGGCTTTCTGCAACGTGCGATATTCAAGCCCCGTATCCATAAGGTCTCTTAGTATGCGCCGTTTCTCAGTGGCAACATATTTTTTATGTTCTTCGTATGCTGCCTTGTTCGCGTGTTTGCGTCTTTTGTCTTTAAAAACTTCCGTCATTTTAAACCTTCCCAATAATCCCAAGATTGAATCGCTATTACAGCCCCAAGGAGAGCCGCTGAGAGCAAAAGCGCTTTAAGCGCACCCATTGTAAGCCCTGCCATGCAAAACTACCACACGGGCCGCTAAAGCGCACAAGCTACTTGAAAATTCTTGGTGGTTGTTTAGCACATTTCGTGCATTACGAAGCTCGCGCCGAATCATGCGATGCTTGGCTGTTTCGTTGGCTGACACAATTATTTTCCTGCTCTTTTTCATTATGCCATTACCCCCGCTTGATAATCTCGTTCCCATTGTTCGTTGTCCAGTTGGTCTTCCTGATCTTGAAGCTCCATTTGCATTTGGATATTGATTAGACGCTTACGAGCTTTCTTCAATAACTCAATAGCGTTGCTGTAAGGCATATCAGCTAAGTTTTGCAGTTCAATGCCTGCGTTCATTTCTGTGCGCTCATTGTTTTCAACTTGCTTTGCTAATTGGTCAATAATTGGTATGCCTCGTTTTACGTGTCTCATTTTATTTAACTCCCTTATTTGTTTTACTACTGCCTTAACCCTGCTGGGATCATCCATGCAGGGCTAAGTGTGGTAGGGGCCGAAGCCCCTATTTTAGTATTACGTTTATGTTATCTTTAATATCTATATTACTTACTGCGTAATGAGCGGCGGCAAGAGTTTTATACTGCCCATAAAACCAATATGCTTTTTCGCCAGTTATTGATTTTTCTGGCTCAACAACAACATTTAAAACCCATTTCGGGCCTAAAAACTCACATTTTTTTAATTCCATTGTTACCATCTTATTTCTCCCAGTTGATGGGGCCGCAGCCCCGTTGTTTGTTAGGCTGCTTTGCCGTTTGCGAAGTTTTTCATTGTGCGGCGGCGTGTGTCGGTTACGACTATGTTGCCGTGTAATGCTTTGGCGCTTAGAAGTTCTGCCATGCTGCAAGCCTTGATTACGCAATCGTGATTTTCTAGCTCTACAAAATCGCCTGTCTTTGTTACTGTTCTTAATTTGTACATTTTGCTAATCCTTTGTTGGTTGGTTGTTGTCTTCTGATTATTATATTAGCAAATCCAAAATATATACGCAAGCGCTTTCTTTTGGTTTTACTAATTTATTTTATTAATCAGATAACTCAGCAATCGCCAGTGCATTCCATGCAACTTGGTCAACGTGCCGCAACCCGCTCTCATCTATCGTTTCGCCAGACAGCAATGCCATTTGATGACGAAGTAAAGCATCAGTATATCGCTCAACAGCAACTTCACGCCAACCATGATCTGAGTATTTGTTAGCGCCGTATGTGCCAACCTTGCCGACACCAAGCAAAGCGTTAGCAAAGCCGCCAAATACCAACCCAAGGCGATTTTTGTTTGCATCCAGCTTTGCGCCAGGCTGATGTTGATCTATATTGTGCGGATCTGATTCACTCATGGGGTAATTTCACTCCGTATTCACCCGCAGTAAAAGACACTTGCTCCATGTATGCAGCCATTTCTTTTACGTTTAATTTGCGTGTTGAATATTCCATTACATCACCAGATGGCGTGTCTATAATGATCGGTGCAAGCAATTCGCGCATAAACGTCTGATGCATTCCGTCTTTAGTATAGCCAAGTTCATCAGCGCAGATCATCATCCATTTCCAATATAAAGCGTTTTGCTCTAAGCTGCGATTTTTTTTATATGGCTTAATTGTTAGCTCAAACAGTTTATCTGGATCTAGCGGCAAGGCTTGTAAGGTTGCAAGCGCGTGATCTAATTGCTTAACCCCGCGCAATATTATTCGGACTGTTTCCATTTTTGATATTTCTCCCTTAACATTTCTTTCAAAACATTCTGACACCACCATTCGGGGCCTGGTTGCGATTCTTGATCTGCATGACAGCTTGCACATAATGCAACTATTAAATCATCAGACGGTTTGCGTCCCATCCCAGAAAATTCATTCCAGCGCATATGAGCGCCAACCACAGTGCCATCCTCTGCCCCGCAAGCCCAACAAGGTTGATCCTTGAAAGACTTGCGGTATGCCGCATCTTTTAAATGCGTCTGTTTCTGAAACATTAAAATGGAATATGATCGTCTAATGGCGCATCTGGCTCAACCGATTCTTTGGCTTGCCCCTTGCCCATCAATGTCACCTCATTAACCCGACATTCTAGGCTAGTCTTAATTTCACCCGATTGGTTCGTCCATTCACGTTGTGAAAGCTCCCCAGACACGCACACAGGCGTTCCTTTGGTTAAAAGGTCTACAAGTCCCCCTTCTGCACGTTTGCCCCACACAGCGCAATTTATCCACGTTGTTGTCTGTTTGTCTCCAAACCCCGCTTTAACTGGCACTGAAAAATTAGCAACCGTAGAAGCTCCGACAGATCGACGTTCTGCGTCTTTGCCAAGGTTGCCCGAAAATGTGAATACGTTCATTATTTCTCTCCCTGTAATTTTTCTAATAATGCTTGGTAGTCTTTTGCCAAACCGTTTATATCACCATCGTCACCAAACAAGCCTTCTGGATAATGATTCTTTACAATAACTAAAAAGTCTTTTTTGCTTTCTTTATAAAGTTCTAATTGATCAGCATCTTCACAGCTATGCATCTCAGAATAAAAATCACGCAATTCTGTTTTAATTTTTGATATTCCCCAGCCGTCTGGATAAACGTGTTTTGGTGGATCATCTTGCACTAAACTATTGCCATCGTCATCTTCTGGCGTAATGCCTACCATTGAGCATAGGCCGTATCGTCTAGCATATGTAATAGCAGAGCCTAACGCCTGCATTGGGTTCTTTGCGTTTTGGTATCCAAGCAATGGAACACCGCCATCCTGACGAACCTCGCCAGATATATGCGTCAAAATAGTAACTACTTTATCGCCAAATATTGGCTGAGAAATGTCTATTCCGTGATCGTTTAATATATCTGAACACGCCTTAAAGCACTCTCCTAAATCTGCATATTTAGATTTAAAATGTGGGTTTGTCGCTGTTTTACTAGCTCCACCTATTAACTTCTGTGCATTGCACATTGCCGTGTTAAAACGATTTTGGCTTTCTTGATCTTTTTTAGTCATTACATTACCTTTCCTTATTTTGTTGTCTTTGCCAATCACCGTATTCTGCAAGCATCTCGCTTGTCTGATCGTTGGCTTGCTCTGCCGTTGCGTCAGCAGCTTCGTCATCAGTCGCATTTGGGTTTTCTTCCAAATACTCCTCAATCAATTCGTCATGCTTGGCAATAAAATATGCCTTCGGATCTATCCCCATTACTTAATCCCCTCAATTAAAATTATAGTTTTCGGTTCTGCGCTGTAACGCTTCACCGCCATTATTTCAACAATCTGATTATCATCTTTGTAAACCATATTCTCGCCTTGTAGCGCGTCAGCTACCAATTTAATCAAATTGTCTATATCTGGCGTTTTTGTCGGGCGAATAATACCCTCTAACGCTTCTTTTCTTGATTGTGCGGGCCATGATTTAGGTATCCGCATTTCAAATGTAACCGTCATTCTAAGCGGCCCATTTAATTTTTCAAACCCCTGCGCGATTGCAGTCAATCTAATAACATTCTCAGCGTCAACAGTGCGTTTAGGCGTGTACGTTCTGCCGTTTGCAAAACGTGGTCTGCCTTTGGCAATTGGTTCGCCCAGAACAGTTAAGAACATTCCATATGCTCCTGATAAACATCAGGGCGCAAATCATGCAGCTTGACACCGCTAATTTTCGACACAGCCAAACAGTGATGTGCTGGAATGCGGGTACGCTTCCAGTTTGATATTGTTGGCTCCGAAAGTTTTAGCAATCTGGCTAGGGCGCGAACGCCACCCGAATCGTCGATTGCTTTTTCAATATGTGTGTAAGTTTTAAACATAATTTGAACTATAAACTAATAAAAACATTTTACAACCTCTTATTTTTGTGTATGCTAAATATTATGTTAATCAGAAAGGATGTAACTATGGATGATTTATTTGCATATGCGAGAAGCACCGACCCTACAACGAGCCATGCCGCCGCCGCTTCCGTTGACGCGACAGCATTAGAGCAAATTGTTTTAGACGCTCTTTATGAGCATGGACAAATGACTATGGAGGAAACGGCTAACGTCATGGGGAAAAGTATTAATTCTCTTGGCCCAAGGTTTAGGCCGTTGTTAGAAAAAAACATGATATATGAAGTGCTAAACAACGATAGCACAAATATGACAAGGGCGGGTGTGTCTGGAAGACAAAGGCAAGTATATTGGGTGCAGCAAGACAAATCTTTATGGTGTGAGCGTCCCCTTTATATGTCAAAGAACAAACAGATTGCAGAGCTAAAAGAACAGTTGGCAGAGGCAAACGAAAAACTTGCCCATTACGGTTATTTAGTATAATGTTACAGCGCGGTGTAAAGTGCTTGGGTCTGATCCCCCTTGTCGGCTTTCACTCTCAGCCCGCCGTGTTTTTTTTGAGAGTGACAATATGAGAGTGAACCCATGAAATGGTATGAACGCCACCCTTCCGATTATAAAGATGACACTTGGCATTTAACGCTTGCCGAACACGGTGCATACACCCTTCTACTAGATCATTATTATTCCAGCGAAGCACCTCTGCCAGAAGCAGATCGTGCGCTTTCATCTATATGCGCTTGCGGCTTAGATGAATGGCTTGCCGTGAAGGATAATGTGCTGTCGTTTTTTACGTTAAAACGGGGTAGATATTTTAGTAAAAAATGTGAAAGTATTTTAAATAAAGCTGCAAATAAAAATGCGGCTTCTGCAAAAAGAGTGTCTAAGTATCGAAAAACAAAGAAGAATGTAACGCATATCACTAGCGTAAGTAACGCCCCTACACTACATAACATAACACTACATAAAAAAGAGAGTAAAAAAGGCTCTCGCATTAGTGAAGATTGGAAGCCAAGCGAAGCCAACAAAGAGTACGCAATAAGCAAAGGATTCCACAACGGACAAATCTTAACTATTGCAGACAAATTCTTAAATTATTGGCTTGGCGCAACAGGTAAGAACGCCATAAAATTAGATTGGGATGCTACATGGCGAAACAAGGTGATAAATGAAGCTGAACGGCTTGCACCGAAACAAGATGAAATTGGGGAGAGAATACGATGAACAACTACATAGGCCAAAAGGCCGCAGCGGAACTATACGAAAATTTATTATGCAGTGAAGATGAGTTTCTTGCGGGGTTAAAAGCAAACGCAGCAAGGGCAGGGCAGGGTTTAAAAACTGATATACAACTATGGTCGGTGGATAACGATGGCAATCACAAGCCATTTGATTTGTATATTCCGCGTTGGGCTATAACAGGTGTAGTTAGTAGGACGGGCGGGGGTAAAACAACAACTTTAGTTTCTTTAGCCGTGAGGCTAACAATGGATGGTAAGACAGGTTTATACGTTACGCTTGAAGAACCAGATTATGCGATAACAGCAAAAATGCTGGCGAGTTATTCAGCGTACACCAATCAAGGATATTCAGCCAATAAGATAACAACAGGCGAAGCCATGAAAATTATTGCTGGCAAGCGTGGTTATGATGATATGGCTGGATTTCAGAAAAACGTGCTAGGACGATGCAGACCTATTGACGCAAACAAGCATATTGACGGCAGCAATTTGGCAAGCCCAAATCTGTTATATCAACCGCAATATATTGCAGACATTCTTGACTACGTGAAGGGTGACGGGAAGCCTTTGGATTTTGTTATCTGTGATTTTGCACAATTGTTAGAAGTTGAGGGTTCAGACACCAATAACAGCCATAATCGTGTTAAGGCGGTTATGCGAGTGTTAAAGGCGTTGTCAGGTACAGGTATCGCAGTGATTATTGGCGCACAGCTTCAAAGGGCTGTGTTTAGCGAATGGATTTTTGATTATGAAGCTGAACATTGTTTGGGCGGCGCTGATATGGAGCAATCTACAAATTTGTTAATATGTTGCGGTCGTGACACTAAGCAAAAGGATATAGATCAGCGTGATGTTATTCGTTTACTAAAGAATCGAAATGGTAAGAAGCGCTGTGGTGGAATGACAACATTTGATTGGGAACATTGCTTTATCCCAACATTAACCGAGCAACCAACGGAGAAAGCATTATAAAATGGAAAATATAATTGTTACTCCAGCAATAAAAACTGATCTTTTATATATTGACAGTTTGCAAAAAAAGAACGCTGAAGAACTTTCGTTTTATCCTAGTCAAGTATTTGAAAGAGAAATTGTAAACAAAAGATTGTTATTAGCTAAAGTAAATAACGAGCCAGCAGGATATTTGTATCATGGTGCATTTGGCCCAATAGTTAAAATTCATCAAGCGTGTATACAATATGATTTAAGAGGGAAATTATATGGAGCGGAACTTGTTAGACTTTTAATTAAAATTGCTGAACAAAAAAAATCCATGTCAATTACTTTAAGATGCGGTTCTGATATTGAAGCAAACGGTTTTTGGAAAACAATGGGTTTTGTTTGTGAAGGTATAACTAAAGGTGGCGCTAGAAGAATGAGGGATATAAATTGCTGGAGACATGACATAAACCCACAATTATTTATATCGTCAATTGAGCCAAGCACTAAATCTAAAAGTTCAGCATTGTGGGCAAAACATAGAAAACTTAACAAAATTAATCAAAATTCTTTTATACGTGGCAAAGGAACATTAGATTACAGAAATTTAATAGAAAGAAATTAATATGAATTTACCACCTGATGACTACATACTGATTCGCGCCGACGAAATAGCAAAAGACACGGTACGAACCGCTTACAATCTAGCGTGTGAGATTGATGGATTTAACGATAAAGAAAGCGTTGAAAAGATGTTTCAACGGGTACAGATGTTTATTGCTAATTTGCAAAACGAATTAATGGCTATTGAACTGTCTGGTTTATCAAAATCTCACACGATTGAAGGTGCAACAAAGGCGCAATTTGCTGGAGCGGCATTTGATGAAACACGAAAAGTAATGCAGCATTTTAAAGAAGTTTATTTGCCTTATACTAAAAAAGAATGGGCTAAACTAGACAATTAAAATAAATTAGGTTAATTTAAATATATTACCTCTCCCTGACTACCCCCCTGATCTTTTTCCCCGATTGGATTGGGGGGGGCTTTTAAAAACATAAAAGGCTATTTAATTGAAAATTAAACAAACGCCAATCAATGAGTTAATACCATACGCTTTAAACTCAAGAACACACAGCGACGAACAAGTTGCACAAATCGCTGCATCTATCAAAGAATTTGGTTTTAATAACCCTGTATTGCTAGACAAAGAAAATGGTATTATCGCAGGGCATGGTAGAGTATTAGCCGCCCGTAAGTTAGGGCGTAAAGAAGTACCCACGATTGAGCTATCACATTTGACTGATACCCAACGCAAAGCATACGTTATTGCAGACAATAAGCTGGCGTTGAATGCAGGGTGGGATATGGAATTGCTGTCGCTTGAAATGGGCGACTTACGTGATGAAGGTTTTGATTTGTCGTTGATAGGGTTTAACGATGACGAATTGGCTAATATATTTGTAGACAAGACAGAAGGGCTAACTGATCCCGACGAAGTGCCTGATATACCCGACGATCCTGTTACCGTTGAGGGTGATGTTTGGCTGTTGGGCAATCACAAAATAATTTGCGGCGATTGCACGAATCCGTTTGTGTGGGATAAGTTGGGTATCGACAAAGGGTTCGTTTGTTTTTCTTCTCCGCCTTATAATGCGGGTAATTCGTCTAAATTAAGCGGCAATAAATCGTCTTCCAGAAACGGCAGTTTTTATGACGAATACAACGATGACCAAGGAAGTGACGCATACACAGGATTATTGAACGATGCCCTATCGACTTCATTTTGCTACGTTGACGCAACGGTGTTTAATCTACAACCATTAGCGGCATCAAAGAGACCATTATTGAAATGGATGAACGAACATTCAAATCATTTGGTTGATATGATTACATGGGACAAGGGACACGCAGCCCCACATATCCAAAAGGGCATAATGGCGAGCCGTTTTGAATGGATTATTATTATGAGCAATAAAGACAACGCCAGCAGGGTAATTCCACATTCATCGTGGCAAGGCAAATATTCTAATGTTTATTCAGCCCCGCCACAACGAAATAACGAATACGCCAACCAACACGGCGCGACTTTTCCAGTCCACTTACCTGAGTTTGTTATAGGCGATTTAATGAATAGGTCGCGAGGGGTCGTTGACTGTTTTCTTGGGACGGGAACAACAATTATAGCTGCGGAGAAGTTGGGCCGTATAGGAATGGGTATCGAATTATCCCCTGCCTATGTAGACGTAGCGGTTAAACGCTGGCAAGACTTCACAGGCGAACAGGCAAAACTAGAGGGTAGCGGGCAGATTTTCCCCACTATAAAAGCTGATGCCGCCTAAAACACCAAAAAGGGTAACAAAACCAACGTTTAAACCAACAGATGATGAACGTAGGTTAGTCGAACAAATGTGTGCTGTTGGCATACCCCAAGAATCTATATGCTTAGTTGTTCGTGATGGCATTGATGACAAA
>Ga0208767_1002779_pt1 | contig 13005 bp, 14 predicted proteins | sample VirMetDEL_Mar_21_FD_184514 | JGI IMG/M metagenome (GOLD analysis project Ga0208767, IMG submission 184514) | Aqueous microbial communities from the Delaware River and Bay under freshwater to marine salinity gradient to study organic matter... | ecosystem: Environmental > Aquatic > Marine >... | reverse complement strand
GGAAGCATATCTTAAAGGTAATTTACTTTTAAGAGATTTTGAAGATAATTTTAAATATTAATGTTATGAGTATATTAACAAAATTATTTAGTGGTGGTGCAGCCGACCTAGTAAAAGGTGTGGGTGGAGTTATAGATAACTTACACACATCTAAAGAAGAAAAACTAGCTGCAGAACAAAAAATTAAAGAACTAATATCAGACTATGAAACAAAAATGGAAGCTAACATCACAGACAGATGGAAAGCAGACATGAATAGTGATAGTTGGTTAAGTAAAAATGTAAGACCAATGATTTTGATATTCCTTGTTGTCTCTACGGTTTTAATGATATTTATTGACGCTGGAACAATTCAGTTCGTTGTAGAAGAAAAATGGACAGACTTGTTACAGCTAGTATTAATTACAGTGATTGGTGCCTATTTTGGGGGTAGATCATTTGAAAAAAGAAAAAAATAATGAAAAAATTATTAGTAGAACGATTCCAAGAATTAGCAGGAATTAAACCTTTATATGAAGTTGAAGACTTAGAATTGAAATCATTAGCTAAAAAATTTATCCCCATTATTAAAAAATACAAAATGGGGGTTGAGTATGAAACAGACACAACAGAATTTGAATCAAAACCAAAAGATGATGCACAATCAGCCCCAGCTAAATTATTAATTAAAGATGGAATATTAACAGTAGCTGTATATTTTTTAAGTTTAGCAAGTTCATTAAATGAGTTAGATATGGGATCAGGTCCTTCAAAAGAAGATTATAAAAAAGCAGAAAGCCAAGCAGGTAAAATGTATAAAGAACTTATAGCAGTGTTACCAAAAGATGAATTTGAATTTAAATCAGATCCTGAAATGAATGACTTTGGGTATTATTTACTTCAATTTAGAAAAAAATAAAAATAAAAATTATGTGTAATTGTAAAGAATGTAATTGTGGAACAAGTTGCGAATGCACTTGTTGTAATTGCTAATAAACATATAGTCCGATTCATAGCCGGACGATTTAAAAATAAAAATTAAGGAGCTGTGGCCCAATCATTTGGTTGGGTCACTTTTTTTTCGTATATTATAACATATAAACTTAAGTAAAAAATGAGTAAAAAAGTAGTAATTGTAGGAGCAGGGGTTGCAGGTATAAACGCCGCTACAAAATTAGTAGATGAAAGATTTGATGGTCAAATCACAATTATTGATATGGGTTTAGATCCATATAGAAGACCAGCAGCAGATGTAATGAGAGGCTTTTTAGGGGCAGGTGGTTGGTCAGATGGTAAATTAACTTACCACACATCCATAGGAGGTCAATTATCAAAATACTGTGGAGAAGAAAAAGCAATGGAATTATTTGATCAAGTAATTGATAATTTTAAAAGATTCCATCCTAAACCAGAAGAAGTACAATGTTCAAACCCAATAGCAGAACCAGATTTTATTAAACCATATTTTGGTTTACGATTATTCCCTGTATGGCACGTTGGAACCGATTATCTACATGAAATTGGTAAGAATTGGTATGATTATTTAGTTGATAATGGTGTAGAATTCCATTGGGAAACTAAAGTTGGTGATATTGATTTTGATAATCAAGAAGTATATTGTGGTTTAGGTGATTCTAGAGATCTTACTTTTAATTATGATACACTTATATTTGGCGTAGGTAAATCAGGAATTGACTTTGGAAAACAATTAGCTGAAAAATATGAATTACCCACAGAACCTAAATCAGTACAAATTGGGGTACGTTTTGAAGCACCTCAAAAACACTTCCAAAAATTAATTGATGTATCTTATGACTTTAAATTATATAGAAAATATGATGATAAAGGTATATCATTAAGATCATTTTGTACTAACAATAATGCTGCTTATGTAGCTGCTGAACACACTTATGGTGATATTAGTTACAATGGTCATGCTAAAAAAGATGAAGCATACAGAAATGACATGACTAATTTTGGTATATTAATGGAAATTAAGGGCATTGATAAACCATTTGACTGGTCAAGACAAGCAGTAGAAAAATTACAACATGAAGGTGTAGGAATGTTTTATTCACCTTCACACAGAGTTCCATCTAAAACATCAGAAGGAGAGTATGTAGAAACACACGTTGTAAACAGTATGGATCCATTATGGGATGCAATTGGTGAGTATGCTTCATACATTCACGATTTTATAGATGATATGGAAACAGTATTCCCGACACTAGGTAAAGATTGGGGTATTTATATGCCTGAAGTAAAATATTTGTCACCAGAACCACTTGTAGATTATGATACATTAGCGTTAGTTGATTTTAATAATGTACACTTTGTGGGAGATGCTTTAAGCGCAAGGGGCATTACAGTATCAGGAGCACAAGGAACATACGTTGCAGAATGGATATTACAATGTATGGAAGATGAAAAAGAATATCCAGATTTTCACGAACACGATATAGCATAAATTATGAATGAAACAGAAAAATTACAGTACGAGAAGGTTCAACGATCTCTCAACCCAAAAACACGAGTATTAAAAGTATCAAGAATCGAAGATGATGGCACTAAAACCACTGCACACGTTCTAGATTTTGGAGACAGGGCTGTTTTACACAGTGAAGAAGGCCCAGCTTTAATCAACAAGGAACAAAAGAAAAAAGAATATCATTTAAATGGTATTGAATATGATTTTGATACCTGGAATGAAATTATTAAAGGTCAAGAGGGTTTACCATGGTATAAAAACCCAGCATTTAAAGGAACAGTAAGATTTTAATATGAAAATAGGTTTTTGTGGAACAATGAGTGTAGGAAAAACTACACTAGTAAAAGCATTAAAGGAGTTACCTGAATTTAAGGATTATACTTTTAGAACAGAACGTTCAAAGTATCTTATGGAAATGGGTATTCCATTAAATACTGATTCAACATTAAAGGGCCAATTAGTATTTGCAGCTGAGAGAGCAAGTGAATTAATGCAAGAGAACATCATCACTGATAGAACAGTAGTTGATGTTATGGCGTTTGCTGATTTATCTAAATCTATGGATTCAGCTCATAAACATTATTTAAATGCTACTTTATATTATTTAATAAAAGAGTATGATGTTTTATTTTATGTGTCTCCTGAAGGTGTAGAAATAGAAGATAATGGTGTTAGAGAAACAGATGCTGAATATAGAATGGCTATTGACAGCAAAATAAAATCAATTGTACAAATGTTTAGGGGTAATGCTATTACTATTAAAGGTACAACTGAAGAACGTATAGCTCAAGTATTATATAGTACTGGGATAAGATCATATATGGATTAATAAATACTATACGTATAACCATATGGCTAACACTAATATAAAACAAATCATAAAGCAAGAGTACATTAAATGTGCTAAGGACCCCGTCTACTTTATGAGAAAATATTGTTACATTCAACACCCAACCAGAGGTCGTGTTCAATTTAACCTTTATCCTTTCCAAGAAGCTACATTAAAATTACTTCAAAAGAACGATAGAAGTATTATTTTAAAGTCTAGACAGTTAGGTATTTCGACATTATCCGCTGGTATAGCATTATGGATGATGGTTTTTCAAAGGGATAAAGCTATATTAGTAGTTGCAACCAAACAAGACACAGCAAAAAACTTAGTTACAAAGGTAAAATTTATGTATGATAATTTACCTTCCTGGTTACAAATTGGGTTTGTTGAAAAAAATAAATTAGCACTACGGCTAAAAAATGGCTCTCAAATTAAAGCAGTATCAGCAGCAAGTGATGCTGGTAGATCAGAAGCAATTTCTTTGTTGATCATTGATGAGGCTGCCTTTATTGAAGAAAACAGAATAGAAGATATTTGGGGTTCATCACAACAAACCCTATCAACAGGTGGTAGAGCAATTGTTTTATCTACACCAAATGGTACAGGTAACTTTTTTCATAGAATGTGGGTTAAAGCTCAAGAAGGAAGAAATGGTTTTACACCTATAAAATTACCTTGGACAGTACACCCAGAAAGAAATCAAGAATGGAGAGACAAACAAGATGATGAATTAGGACCTAGAATGGCAGCACAAGAGTGTGACTGTGATTTTTCTACTTCTGGTAATACAGTATTTGATGTTGATCTTTTATCTTACTATGAAAAAACATTCATATGTGAACCTGTAGAAAAAAGAGGTATAGATGGTAGTTTACATATTTGGGAATATCCAGATTATACAAGAAAATATTTAATTGTAGCCGATGTAGCTAGGGGTGATAGTAAAGATTATTCTGCTTTTCATATTATTGATATTGAAGAAGCCAAACAAATTGGTGAATTTAAGGGTCAAATTGGTACAAAAGAATATGGTCATATGTTAGTAGCAATAGCTACCGAATACAATAATGCATTACTAGTTATAGAAAATGCTAACATAGGATGGAATACAATTCAAATTGTAATTGATAAAGGATATAATAATTTATATTATTCACCTAAAGGAGATGCAGCTACAAGTGCAGAAGCATTTTTATCTAAAGGGTATGATGTAACTGATACATCAAAAATGGTTCCTGGTTTTACAATGAGTATGAAAACAAGACCTTTAACTATAGGTAAGTTAGATGCTTATATGAGAGAAAAATCAGTAATAATCCAAGGACAAAGAACGATGGAAGAACTTCGTACTTTTATTTGGAAAAATGGAAGAGCAGAAGCCCAAACAGGATACAACGATGATTTAGTTATGTCCTTAGCAACAGGGTGTTATGTAAGAGACACAGCACTTAAATTCGCTCAACAAGGAATAGATTTAACAAACGCTACATTAAGAAACTGGCAAAAAAGCGCTCCTGGTATTTATACAGGAGGAGTAAATAAAAAAGATGCTGGTTGGTCTCAAGATATGGGTGATTTTGGACAGCAAGATTTGACTTGGCTTCTCTAATATATTTATAACAAACAAAAAAGAATGGCAGATACTAGTTTATTTTCAAGATTACAACGTTTATTTTCAAGTGATGTAATCATCCGAAACGTAGGAGGAAAAAGATTAAAAGTGATGGATACATCTAGGATTCAAAAATATGGAAACCTAGCAACCAATTCACTATATGATAGATTTACACGTTTACATAAACCTGTAGGATCATCATTACAATATAACCCAACACTTAACTATCAGTCAATGCGACTACAGCTTTATAGTGATTATGAAGCTATGGATCATGATCCAATTATTGCAGCTGCACTTGATATTATGTCTGATGAAACTACTTCAAGAAATGAGTATGGACAAGTATTAAATATTAATTCTTCAAACGAGAATATTAGAAAAGTATTACACAATTTATTTTATGATGTTTTAAATGTAGAATTTAATTTATCTACATGGATAAGAAATATGTGTAAATATGGTGATTTTTATCTTAAACTAGAAGTATCTGAAAAATTTGGGGTATATAATGTTATACCAATGTCTGTATATGAAGTAGTAAGAGAAGAAGGAACTGATCCTGAAAACCCATCTTACACTAGATTTACACTCGATCCTAATGGATTAGCTTCAGGTGCAACTAACACAATTAGAAGAGATCAATACACACTAGAAAATTATGAAGTCGCTCACTTTAGACTACTTACAGATTCTAATTATCTTCCTTACGGTAGATCTTATTTAGAACCATCTCGTAAAGTATTTAAACAATTAATGTTGATGGAAGATGCAATGTTAATTCACCGTATAATGAGAGCACCTGAAAAAAGAACCTTCTATATCAATGTAGGAGCTATCCCACCAGACCAAGTTGAACAGTTTATGGGTGAAACGGTCAATAAAATGAAAAAAACACCTTACATAGATCAACAAACAGGTGACTACAACTTAAAATACAATATGCAAAACATTACTGAAGACTTCTATATACCAGTTAGAGGTAATGATAGTGCAACACGAATTGAAACCACTAAAGGTTTAGATTATGATGGAACTGGTGATATTGAGTATTTAAAAAATAAAATGATGGCTGCTCTTAAAATTCCTAAACCCTATTTAGGTTATGAAGAAGGAGTAGAAGGAAAATCAACATTAGCCTCTATGGATGTTAGATTTGCAAGAACAGTAGAACGTGTTCAAAGAATTGTAGAATCAGAACTAACAAAAATAGCATTAGTACATTTATATTCGCAAGGTTTTGATGATGAACAGCTAGTAGATTTTTCTTTAGAACTAACTACACCATCAATAATTTACGAACAAGAAAAAGTAGAATTATTCACAGCAAAAACATCAGTTGCGGGTGATATGATCGATAAAGGTTTATTTTCAAAAGATTGGGTCTATGAAAACGTATTTGGTTTATCACCAGATGAATATGGAGATGAAAAAGACCAACAAATTGAAGATTCATTCCATAAATTTAGAATTTCACAAATCGAAAATGAAGGAAACGACCCAACAGAATCAGGTATGTCATATGGTACACCTCATGATTTAGCTTCGTTATATGGTAACAAAAGAGACAAAGCAGTAGGCCCAGCTCAAGTACCATCAGGATATGATGAAAAAGAACCAGGTCGTCCAGTAGAAAAACCTCAAAACTATGGTTCAGATAAAGGAAACTTTAGTAGAGATCCGTTAGGTAAAAAAGGACTATCTGCTGCTAAACCTGAAAGACCATCAGATGGTAACAAAGTTTCTACATTTGAAGCACAAAACTTAAAAAAATCTCTTCAAAAAATTCGCAACCAGAAAAAAATGTTGAATGAGATAGACGAAGATGGACTTTTATCTGAGAAAAATATTAAGTCTTAGGAAAGAGTCTATATTTATATATAGATAAATTGCAATTTATACACAAACAATGAAAGTAAAACATTCTAAGTACAAGAATACTGGAATTTTATTTGAACTCCTTACAAGACAGTTGACAGCTGATACTATAGCTGGCGATAATCCAAGGGCCTTATCTATTATCAAAAAATATTTTAGTGGTGATTCAGCTCTATTAAAAGAGTATAAAATATATCATACATTTACATCACAAAAATATAAAGAAGATAGTAAAGCTACAATGTTAATTGATACATTAATTGAAGCACATGGAAAATTAAATAAAAGTCAGTTAAAAAGAGAAAAGTACAACTTAATCAAAGAAATTAAAGAAACATACGATATAAATAATTTCTTTAAAGCTAAAATAGACAATTATAAAGTAATGGCATCTATTTTTAATTTACTTGAAAATAAAAATGCTACACCTACATCTATTGTTAATTCAAAATCAACTCTTTTAGAACACATTACTATAAAACCTAAAACAATCAAAAAAGATACTGTTTTAGAAAATTTTAGTAAACAAGATAAAGACACTAGATTACTTACTTACAAAGTTTTACTTGAAAAGTTTAATGACAAATATAGTGGTTTACAAGATAATCAAAAAATACTACTAAAAGAATATGTTAACAGCGTTACTAATAGTCCTGCTCTTAAAACTTTTATCAACCAAGAAATTAAAGAAGTTAAGGATACACTTATTAAATATTCTAAAAAAGTAGAAGATAAAGCAGTAGCTGTAAAGCTAACTGAAACCAAAAACATGATTAAACCATTATGTAAAAAATCATTTGTTAATGATGATAATGTTATTAACTTACTTAACTATTATGAACTAGTAAACGAGTTAAAAACAATTCATGGTTAGTCTTGTTGACATATATAATGTAAAAGAATCTACCTTTAGTGAATTAAAAAAGGAAAGAGATCCTTCTAGAGGTAATAAAGGTAAAAGTTCTGAAAAGGACTTTTATTTAGTTGACGAACCAGCTGATCCAGAAACTGGTGCTGTAAAGTCAAAAGTAGTATATAAACGTTCTTTTGAAAGAATGGTAGCGGATTTAGAAGCAGAAGCAATTGATATGAAAAAACTATCTGAAGATAATCCAAACGATATAGTGCTATTTAATATATCAGAAGAATTAAAAGAAGTGTTTAATAAATTTAGAACACACGTAAGAAAAAAATATAAAGATGAGTAAACCATTTAACATACACGATTGGCAAGCCAAACAAAAACAACAACGTTTGAACGAACAGTATTATGTAACCGCTAATCGTGGACCCAAAATGGGTAAATCATTAGTAAGATCAGCTGAATCCGATTATGAAGAACCAAGAGTATTTTCAAGTTATGGGGAAGCTGAAGCATATATCAAGCGAGTTAAAAGTAGTGGAGCTACACCAGGACAAATATCCTCATATTGGGTATCAGATGAAAATATGAACAGAATAGAGGATCCAGTAGTAGCTAAAGGTGATGGATTAGAAATCACTCAAGACGAAATGGAAAGACTTCAAAGAAATGGTAGAGTAAGACTTAAAAATGGATCTTTACTTGTTTTTCCATCTAAACTAAAAGAAGACGATATAGATGAAGCTAGCATGACAGGCACAGGAGCTTCATTTCAAGCAGGAGCAGGAGAAGCATATGCAACACCATACGCATTTAAAAAGAAAAGAAAAAAAGACTAATTATGCTATTACAAGAATATAGACCATTTAACGTAGACAAACAATTAGTAGAAGCATCTATTAAAAACAACAAATCACTAGTTGTTACTGGTGTTTTACAACGTGCTGAAGCTAAAAATCAAAATGGTAGAGTTTACCCAAGAGAAATTCTTGAAAGAGAAGTCAAAGCATACATGGAAGGCCCAGTAAAAGAAAATCGCGCAATGGGCGAATTAGACCATCCAGAATCCTCAGTTATCAATCTACAAAACGTATCTCATAATATTAAAAGATGTTGGTGGGAAGGAGATGATGTAATGGGTGATGTCGAAATTTTACCTACCCCAGCAGGAAATATATTAAAAGCATTATTTGCTTCAGGTATCACAGTTGGTATTTCTTCTAGAGGTATGGGTTCAGTAAAAGAAAATATGTCAGAAGGTACAGTTGAAGTACAAGATGACTTTGAATTATTATGTTGGGATTTTGTCTCAACACCATCCACACACGGTGCATTCATGACTCCCAAAGGTCGTTCCTTACAAGAAGGAAAAATCGTTGTACCAGAATACAAATACACAAACGTAAACAACATTATACGCGACATTATCTGTGACAACACAGGTATGTGTAAGTGTTAGTTGTGAACAATTAACTGTTCATAACCGCAAAATCTCCGCAAAAAAACGTGGGTGGGTCAAAATCTGGTCATATGTATCACAGACAATAAAGGTTACAAAAATATATAAAATCTCATGCGAGACTAAATCTACATATATATATAGCTTAAGGGGACACTTTCCTGATTCCCTTATATTTCAATTAAAATGAGTATTAACTAAAACAAAAATTATGAGAAAATTGATTTTAAGTTTAGCTTTAGGACTGCTTTCAGTTGCTGGAGTAAACGCACAGGAAAAAGGTGACTGGTACATTGGTACTGGTGACATTGCTAACAAAGCATGGACTGAATGGTCTGTAAACCCAACTGTAGGATACGGTGTAAGTGATGACTTCATGGTAGGTTGCACTATTTCACAAATGGATTCTACTGAGGATGTAAGTGTTGATCTACACGCAAGATACTTCTGGAAAGGATATTTCGCTTACGTAGCAACAAATGGTCTAAGCACTGACGGTATGAACGTTGGTTTAGGTAAAATGTTTACAGTTTCAAAAAGTGTTTATGTTGACCCAAAAGTGGTTTACAACACAGGTGAAGAGACAACTAACTTACAGTTAGGCGTAGGTCTTAAATTTTAATTATTAACTTTTAAAAATCAACAATCATGGAAAAAGCATTTTCATTAATTACAGGATTTTTAGGTGGATTGTCAAAACTATTTTTGGCTTTCATCCCAGTAACAATTCTATGGTCTGTATTAACAGGTCTAGATGTATTTGGAATGGACGTAATTGCTAACTTAACTTCACTAGTAAGTGGATTAGGTAACGGTGGTTTCGTTGGACTAGTAGTATTAGTTATTATTGGTTCCTTCTTTGTAGACAAGAAGTAATTTTTATTTCAATATCCAATTAAGGCGCTTCGGCGCCTTTTTTGGTCTTTATTTTCTTTATATATGTATATTGGAAAACATACGAGCTTTCCAATAAGCCGTCCCTGACTTATACAAACCCTTATTAAGGTTCCTAATAACCTTATTTCCCGTACAATTTTATTAACGAGACTCGAAAGAGAAAAAACTAAGAAAAATGGCAAAAGACATTTTAAAAGAAGCTATCGCTGACGCTAAGGCTGTTCGTGAAGTTGCTCTTGCAAATGCTAAGGCTGCACTAGAAGAAGCTTTTACTCCAAAACTTCAATCTATGCTATCTGCTAAATTATCTGAGGAATTAGAAGAAGAATATGACGAAGATGAAACATCTGAAGGCATGTACTACGATGAAGACGAAGATATGGACGAAGTAACAGGCATGGAAATGGATGAGGATGATATGGACGAAGCTGTAGAAGAAACTACAGAAGAATCTGTTGAAGAAGAAGTTGAAGATCTAGATGAAGAAATAGATTTGGAAGAAATTCTTAACGAATTAGAGTTAGAAGAAAGCGAAGAAGTTTCAGAAGAAACAGTTGCTGAAGGTGATGAAGACATCACTGAAGGTGACGAGGAAATTACCGAAGGTGATGAAGATATCACTGAAGGTGACGAAGAAGAGGTAGAAGAAGGATACCAATCTAAACCAAATGCTACTGCTGACGATGTTCAAAATGTAACATACAAAGTAGATAACATTTATGAAGGTGAAGATTTTGATCTAGATGCTCTTCTTGAGGAAATTAACAATTTAGACGAAAACAACGAAGAAATGAACGAAGTTGAAGAAGTTGAAGAAGGTCTTATGGACACTTTGAAAAAAGCAGGATCAGAAGCTTACAAGAATCTTTTCCCAGATGAATTTTATGATTCAGAAGGAAAAATCATGTGGAGCAAAGTAGCACAAGCCACTGGTGGAGCTGCAGCTGCTGCTAAAATGGAAGGTGTTGAAGAAGAGCTTGAAGAAACTAAAGCAGCTTTAGAAACAGTTCGCACTGAACTTAACGAAGTTAATTTGTTAAACTCTAAATTACTATATGTTAACAGAATCTTTAAAGCAAACACTTTAGATGAAGCTCAAAAACTACGTGTTGTTGAAACTTTAGATAAAGCTGAAACTGCTAAAGAAGCTAAGTTAATATATGAAACAATCAAAGATACTTTCAATGTTGCTAAATCAAAGAAAGAATCTTTTAAAAACAAAACGAAATCATTACAAGAAGGTCTAGGAATGGCTTCTAAAGCAGCTGGTACATCTACCGCTCCTAAAAAAGAAGTAATTGCTGAATCATCTAACATGGTATCTCGTTTCCAAAAATTAGCAAACATTACAATTAACGAATAATTGTATTTAATATTAATTTAATAAATTTACAAAAAATGGACAATGTAAATCATTTATTAGAAGGTGCTTCACCTTACCAAGTCCTTTCCGAGCAGTCAGCTAAATTAGCTACTAAATGGGACAAATCAGGACTATTGGAAGGTATTGAGTCTTCTACAGAAAAGAACAACATGGCTATGTTGTTAGAAAACCAAGCTAAACAGCTTGTAAACGAAGCTAGCTCTACAGGTACAGGAGTATCAGTTACAAATGGTGGTAATTCTGAAGCATGGGCGGGTGTTGCTCTTCCATTAGTACGAAGAGTATTTGGTGAAATCGTTGCTAAAGACTTAGTATCGGTTCAACCAATGAACTTACCTGCTGGATTAATCTTTTATTTAGATTTCCAATATGGTACAGACCAAAACTTCAAATCATCTGGCGAATCTTTATATGGTGCTGAGTCAACTCTTAAGAGAACTGACGGTGCATTTAACAAAGGTTTATACGGTGCTGGTGAGTTTGCTTACTCAATCACTCAATCAACTGTAACAGCTACTTCAGTTACTTCAGCATCAGCTGCATTCTTAGGAATTTTAAATGCTGACACTGAATTTTCAGCTTCTGAAGCTGCAAAAGGTCACACTTTTGGAAATACTGATGGTGTTGGTGATGAAATATTCACAATCCAAATTCCTCTAGCAGATCTTTCAGGTTCTGATAATGATTCAGTTAGAGCATGGAATGTAACAGATTCAGGTTTAACAGTATTACCACAGTATTCAAGAATCAACGGTACAAATGTTGAATTCGTAGTATCAGGTGCCGCTAACCAAGCGTTCTCAGGTACCACAGTTACTTACCTACAAGGACCAGATAACTTGGATGATAGAGGTGACTTCGAAGATTCAATTCCAGCTGCTGGTGTTTCTACACAAGCAATTCCTGAAATTAATGTTCAATTAAGATCTGAAACAGTTGCTGCTAAAACACGTAAATTGAAAGCACAATGGACTCCTGAGTTCGCTCAAGACTTGAATGCTTACCACTCAATTGACGCTGAAGCAGAATTAACTTCAATCTTAAGTGAGTATATTTCAATGGAAATTGATCTTGAAATCTTAGATATGTTAATCAAGAACGCTGACACAATTGAAGGTTGGAGTGCTAAAGTTGCACAAGATGTAACAGTATCTAGCAATACTACAGCTGGTGGTTCTACTGCAATCACTTATACTTCAGATTCTAATACATCAGGTGTATATTACACTAAAATGTCTTGGTTCCAAACTTTAGGTGTTAAATTACAGAAAGTATCTAACTTAATTCACCAGAAAACTTTAAGAGGTGGCGCTAATTTCTTAGTTGTTTCTCCAAAAGTTTCTACTATTCTAGAATCAATCCCAGGATTTGCTGCTGACTCTGCTGGAGACGCTAACAAATACAACATGGGTGTTCAGAAAATTGGTGCTATCAACAACAGATACTCAGTTTACAAAAACCCTTACATGACTGAAAACGTTATTTTAATGGGTTATAAAGGATCTCAATTCCTTGAAACTGGTGCTGTATTTGCTCCATACATTCCATTAATCATGACTCCATTAGTATACGATCCAGTATCATTTACTCCACGTAAAGGTATTATGACTC
>Ga0208767_1002777_pt1 | contig 13009 bp, 12 predicted proteins | sample VirMetDEL_Mar_21_FD_184514 | JGI IMG/M metagenome (GOLD analysis project Ga0208767, IMG submission 184514) | Aqueous microbial communities from the Delaware River and Bay under freshwater to marine salinity gradient to study organic matter... | ecosystem: Environmental > Aquatic > Marine >... | reverse complement strand
TATTAGCTGAGGTAGCATTAACTAATTGGGATATAACATTTTTTCCTACTGGGAAGTTTTGGATGATATCAAGGTTAGTTTCATTATCTTGATTGGGAGTTCGAACTTCACCATTTTTATTTACAATGTATTCTATAGCATATTGTGTTTGATTTATAATCTCAGGTGTAGTAGAAGTAACTTCTTTAACAGCTAAAATATAATCCTGAGTTTGTTCGGCAACAGAAAGTCCCCCTAAAACTCCATTTGCGGGTACTCCGTTTGAATCTTCGTATTGTGGCATTTTTTTATTGGTTAAAATCTAATGATGAACCCCTTGAACCTCTATACCTCCCCCTAGTCCATGCTGTTTGAGAGTAATTTGAATCAGGAATAGTTGCTTTAGTTGCTCCATTTGTGCCTATAACATTTATATTTGTAGGAGTTATTAGCCCCGTAGCATAATCTATATCATCAAATATTGTAGATAATCTTGGAGGAGGAGATGGGTTATCATAAAGTTCTCTTAATTTAAAAATTGAAAGTTGAGTAAAATTTGCTATTAATTCAAATTGTGCTAGAGCACCCCCTCCTTCATTTTTCCATTGTGGAGTAGGTATAGGGATAGGATCTACATAAAATACCCATTTTCCATCAGGGTTCCCTACCGCTTCATCAGTAGGTTGATGATATATGTTTTGTATTGTAAAATGGGTAGTATGGAAAGAAGGAGACCCATAACCGGTTTGACTAGCTTGACGTATAGCTAATATATCCCCAGGTCGAAGAAGTTTATAATAATTAAGAGAACTTGAGAGATAATTATCCCCAGAAATATTATTTCTATTTACAATTTCATTTAATCCTATTTTATTAATATAACCATCACTCCCAGTTTGAAAACCAAATTCTTTATTTGCAGACCCTAACCAATCATCCCACTTAAAATATAGATATCCTTCATCTCCCGTATTCTTATCTATAAAGTACCTATAACTTTCATATGAATTTATATATTCATTATATAAATTAGTTTCCCCATTACTAGCTAAAATAATACTACCACTTAATTCTCCATTATAAAATTCATCTTGAGTAGATTGAGTAATAGGTAATTGACCTACAGGTGTATCTACTAAATAAGACCAACTTTGAGTAACAAAAGGAGCTAAATCATTAGTAAATCCTTGAGATTGACCTTCGGGATTTGATCCTAAATTATTTACACCATTAAATATTCCTCCAGTTCCACCTTCAATTTTACTTATTTTTGAATTAAAAATATAAGTATCTTCATTTATAGGATCCCATACTTGTTGAGAGTAAACCGAACCACTATAATCATGTAATGAAGTTTCAACTTGAGCAGGACGTTGTTTATTTCTTTCTAATAAATGTTGTTTGATTACTACTCCTGTTGCTAAACTAGATTTAGCAGGAGTAAAATCCTTAATCATTTTAAACAATGAATTATCAAAATACTTGATAAGTCTTATATAATCAGTCCAATCATAATTTTTGTAGTACTTATCAAAATATGAATCTCTTAACCTATCTAAATCAGGGTATGAAGTAGCAGATGATGAAATTTGTCTTGGATCTCCAATATATTCTCCAATATTAAAGTAACCCATAGATGAATTAATATCATCATTTATTTCATTTTGTGGAGAAAACGCTACTTCTACGTAATTTACATCGCGAGTGTAACTTTCACTTTGTGGATAACGTTGTTGTATTGTTCTATATGGTGTTAAAGTATCTCCTGACGGGACTATGTTATCCGCCAATCTGATTTTCTCAGAAATGCGATTTTTAATACCTACTGCGGGTTGGTCATAGTAGATAAATTCGGTTTGGGGGTAATATACTAAATTTGAACCTACCTTATAATCACTATTACTAGTAAATGAATTAGTAATATATGAACCACTTATTTTTGGGTGGATTGAGATTAAAGTACCTGTAGAAGTATTTAAATCGCTTCCTAAAGGAGCTCTAAAAATAAGATTATCTGCTGATGATGAGTAATTAATACCTTCAATAGAATAAGGATTCATTACATAATCATGAAATGTAGCTTCACTTTGAGTTACATTATAAAACCTGATTTCTTGGAAGGATCCTGTTAGTCCATAATAATCTTTTCCATCAAGAGTAGTAGATGTATTATTAGAATAAGGAATAAAAATTGTACCACCAAGTTTATAGTTATTCATATCATTAACTACAGTACTACTAGTAGTATATCCTATCTTAAACCCATCATCCCCCTTATATATAGAATTAGCAGCTCTTAAAGTTATATTAGGATTACTAGTTATCCCTTCTCTACTAAATTGGACACCCCACCAATTACCATCATAAAAAGGAGCATCTACATGGGTTACTTCAGTAGAACCCCCCCAAAGCGTTAGAGTGGCATAATCATTAGAAGATGAAGGAATGGAACCTGAATATGAACTGCTAGTATAACTAGATCCTGTGTAAGCTAAAGTTAAATAGAAGGGACTATTATCTTTAAAAAATACCATAGAATACTCATCCCCTTCAGGTAAAATATTATAAGGTTTAAATCTTAAAAAAACAGATTCAGGTACATTCTCAAAAGAGTCCCATTCAGAATTTACATCCCAGGGTATTTCTACCCTACTAGTAGCAGAAGACCCACTATTGTAAACAGCATAATTAAATTTATTTTGGAAATAATCCCAATCATTTGAATTATTTTTATCCTTACCCCCAAATTCAGATATCCTTAAAATAGTATCCGGAATACCAAAACAATTAATTAATGCCCTTAAACCTTCAACTGTACCTTTTTTCTTAAGTAAATAGGGTAAATTATGATATAAACGTTTGTAAGTTTCCTTATTTATATTCTCTATAGGGAGGGCAGTATTAGAAGCTGTAACATATGTTTCAATTACTTCTGAACCTGTAGGAGGTAGTAAACTACCTGAAGCATTTATACCTAATAAAGCAGAATATAAATTATCTGATGAGAAGTTATTTTGGTATAACTTTATTCCCATAGAACGTAAAGCATCAGCAACTAAGTCTTTTGATATACCATAATTTAACCTATTATCAGCATTATATCTATCTGTTATAGTATTAATATATGAGTATATTATATCAAAATGCTGTCCTATCATATTTAGGAAAAGTTCATAACCTGCATTAGCAGGATCTTCACTTAAATAGGTAGGAACTAAATTAAATAAATTATCTTGGTTAGATTTATCATATAAAGATGCTGTAAGTAATCTACCTCCATAATAAGTTGAAGATTCGTTTACACTTCCTAACCATTCTAACACTTCAGTACTTCCCGTAGATTGTAGTGTATAAGGTTGGGTAGAATTTGATTTTGGCCAAGCTAAAGTACCTGAAGTGTAATAGAGATAATTTTCATAGCCATCAAAATTTTTAATTAAATCAGATATTTGGGCTTTATACACTGCTTTACTAGAAGAAACCTGTAGAGAAGATGAAGTAGAACCTGTAATAGTAAGTAGTTCTGTTATCTCAGCATTATAATCTTCTATTTGTTTTACTTTATATCTAAAATTTAATAATCTTTGTTCTGCAGAACTGAACTGAATAAAATTATCAAAATTAGTATAATCAATATTAACTGTTATACCTTTTTGGTTTAAAATATTTTCTAATTCGTTATAAGAAGAAGTTAATTGAGTAGCTTCAATTAATGAATTATAATCTTCTTCTATAGTAGAATTATTAATTTGATCTGAAATTTGGTAGCTAAAATTAGGTCCTTTTACATATTCAACATCATCTTCAATAATAATAGGTTGTGGAGGAAAATTTAAAGTAAATCCTTGGGTTTCCGCTACTTCAAATAATACTTGAAGTTGGGTATCTATTACTACAGAAGAAGGTAAAGGTTGGTATAATTTTATTAAAACATTATATTTTTCTAAAGATGTATCAAGTAATATGTTATTAGCTATATAATAAACACCATTTATTTCTACATAAAAATCAACAAATAAATTGTCCTGTTGTTCAAGAATACTATTAAATTGATTAACTAAGTTTTCAATTTCTTCATTAGAAATGTCATTAGTAGAAATTCTAATTTCTGTTCTACTAGGAGAAATTGTTTTTATAAAATAGTTGGATTGATTTGAGTTAAGTGTAGGTCTATAAAAATTATAATAAACATAAAAAAATCCTAAATCATACCCTTCTTCTTTTATATCTCTTTCAGGGTAAACTACTACCGAAGAAATTTGATCTTCATTTATAGTATTTTCATAATTTTTTATAGTATACTTATAAATTTGTTTTTTAACTAATAAATTATTATTAGTATCTTCTATAGATAAAACTACCTTGTCAGTAACAGGATTTAATTCTGAATTAGAATTCTCCACAGGAATAAGAATCTCTTGAGCAGAATTATATTCTTGCTGAACTTTATTAATGGGGTTTGTTATAGGGGTTACATTTACCATTACTCAGTAGCTGTTAAATCTATTATATTTTGTTGCAATTCTAAATTTTCTTCTCTTAAAGAAGTTATTTCCTCTAATAAAGCTTGTATTTCTAATGAAATGCCTTGAGATCCTACATAATCTGTGCTTTGTTTAATTAAATATTCGTGTGAATTTACTTCTCCTTCTTTAGGAATTTCATAAAATAATTCATTATATTTTTCAAAAAATTCTCCTATATTAGGGGGATCTACAACCTCGGGCTGTGGTTCTATTAATTCAGTAAATTTGTTATCAATAGTATTAAGGTAAGCAGATTTATTATAAAGTTTTTTACTTAAACTTAACTCACTCCCAGAATTATATGTAAAAGAATCAGCCATTTATAACTTTAAAATAATAATTATCATCTAATATTAAAGTTTCACCATTAATATTAGTTTTGATTAAAATTTGATAATACCTTTCAGGTTCTAACCCATTCATATAAAGGGTAAAATAACTACTTTCACTATCTGCACTTATTTGGGTATAAGTTGTATCAAAATCTATTACAAATTCATTTGTATCTAAATCTTTAACAGCATAATATGAAGCTGTTGGGAGATAATAATTTGTAGTATAAATAGAAGCAGTTTGAAATACTCTTTGGGGGAATTGAGGGCGAGAATTAATTCTAATTTTTTCAACACTTCCTCTTCGATAAGTACCGGCATTATTATCTAATGTAGCCATCATTCGAGATGTGTTAATAATTGTATTAGACGATGAACCAGTGTCATACGTATAATCCTGCCATTTAAATTCGAGTTGTGGTGGATATATAGTGTGGGTATCTATAGAAAAATATTTTACAGTAGTAACATAATCTCTATCTGCTATAAACTCATTACTATTACTTTGCTTAACTATAAAACCATCATTTGTAAATCCACCTAAACTATTAGAAGCACTATACCAGTTTAATACAGTATTAGTAACATCTACATTTAAATCTTTTTCGCTAGAATAACTTAATACTTGAGAAGCAGTTACTTCTAATCCTAAAGCCGAACCTGTATACCATGCGCCTCCTCCTGTATTTGAACCACTATATGAAGCTGTTACATAATCTGTATAAGAAGTAGGCCAAGCATTTTCTCCTTCACTTGATCTATAAGTCCAAGAAACTCCATTAGTAGTAATAGGACTATTTGAATATCTCCCAGTACCCATATTCCAAGAACCAGAAATAGGCCATACTTCTAAAGTAGTATCAGTATTAATTCCTGTAATATTAGCTATATAATTCCTTAAATTAACTTGAAATGTATTACTTCCTACTTTATTATCTAAAAGTTCATTAATTTCAGTCTGGGAGAATTTTATTAAGTATCTACTAACTTCGGGGGAAGTAGAATTATAAAAAGTAGAAACCTCTAAAATCTTATCCAACCCAGTATTCATTAAAGGGAATCCTGAGTAAATTGATGAATCTTTTTCTGGGAATAATTTGTATACTGCCATGATTTATGTTATAGGGGTACTACTCTACCTTTTATGTCGGTGTTAGGGAATTTAACTTCGAAAATTGATGGATCTTGAGAAGGGTATACTACATTATTTTGAGTAGCACCTTTGGTATCATAGGCATATTGGGAATATCCTAAACTTACTCCTGCTTTATTTGTAATTTCTATTTTTTTAACATTTTGTACCCCTTTTAAATTATCTGAAAGGAGGAGGAGATTATATAATTCATTAATCAAAATAGGTTGATTAATTTGCATATTATTAATGTTAAAATATTCTTTTAATTTATTAATACAATTTATTAATACTTGATTACTATTATAATTAGGTAATACTACTATTTCAAAATTAATTTCAATATTAATAATAAAGGCATCTTTTATCTTAATAGAATCACCTACCATTCTATATTGAGAAAGATAGGTAGACAAATTTTGTTTTAAAGTTGTAGAGGGGGTTACTAAATTTTTATCATTATTGTAAGCTAAAACATATAAATCTAATGTTGATTCACTTTCCCCCATAGAAGTGTTACTTAATTTAGATTTTTCGATATAAGCTTTAGCGATAGAACCATATTGTGAAGGTAAACTATAAGCTCTAACTAAGTAATCTTCTTGTGTTACTGTTCTTAATTGAGAAGCATAACTTGCTAAAGAATTTATACGTAAATCTTGAACACTATCTCCATTACTACCTCCCGTTGCTGGATTAGGGTTATTTACTCTAAGAGAATTGAAAGTAGTATTAGCTAAGGCATCAGTATTATCTAAATTATCATTTCCAAAAACAATATTAGTATTTGTTATAGAAGTTAAAGTATTAGCAGCTACATTAGCAGTTATACCACCTCCTGTTAAATATCTTACAGTTAAAGTAGTATTAGAAGGTGCAACTCCATAAGTTTTAGTAAAAATAAAATTATTAGGGGAGTAAGCGGTTTTTAATTTATTTTGAGTAAAAGGTAATCCTATACCTACATTATCTGGGTTGGGAATAATTTGTTCATCAAAATCCTCAACAGAACCTGCCCCAAATTGAATCTGGAGTACAGAATTAGAATCATTTATGTCATTTCCTTTTATAAAACGAGAAATAAATCTTCTAGGGACTTTTTTCAATCTTAATAAAGAATTAACTTCTCCCGAATCTGATTGGGTGTTAGGATCTGGACCGTAAGGATTAGTATTTTGTAAAGTTTCAAATACTGTTTCTTGAGCTAGGTAATCAACCTCAGTCCATTCATCACCATTACTATCTGTAATATCTAAAATTCCTAATATATTAGGTGCAGTAATATTATATGTATCAAATTTAACCGGATTGCCTACTGTAAAAGTTGTAGTATTAATAGTAGCTGATATAACTTGTACTTGTTTTTTTAATAAAAAAGATGATGGCTGTTCCCCATTAATTTGATACACTGATACTTCAGTGAGATCTAAAGAACTAGATTGAGAAAAATCTACTCTATTTTGAGTTATAAAAGGAGTTGTTCCTTGACTATTATTAACAAGAGTATTTTCTTCAATTATTAAAGCATATCTAAAATCAGGTACATTTTTATCTTCAATACTATCATAAATTGCAGGAACTGTTTGGAATATATCTAAAGTTGTAGAGGCTGCAGTAGATACTGAAGGTTTATATCCCATCATGTATGCTAAATCATATAAATTATTTGTTTGTTTAGCATATTGTATAAAATTTTCTTGTATTTGATTATCAGTATAAAAAGCCATAATATCCCCAACATAAGATGCCATTTCAATAAACATCATCCCAGGAGAAGCAGGACTAAAATCAGTACTAGTATTAGAAAAATAAGTTTTAGAAAAGTTAATAAGAGTATTTCTCATATCTGAGAAATTCCTATTAATATAATTAATATTTCTATTAACTCCGTTATTATCAGTTATTAAATTATAAGACATTATAAAGGTATATTAAATTCTACTGATTCATCTAAACTGGAAAAAACTGAATAAAAAATTTGTGCAGTTATAGAGTAATTATCAAAATTAGTGGTTACTATAACTTCTTTTAATTTTATAATAGGAAATAATGTTTTAATATCATCTTCTATAAGTTTCTTAATAACTTCTACAGTATTGGGATTATTTTGTTCAAAAAGAAAATTATTTATTTTACTTCCAAAATTAGGATTAAAAATTCTTTCACCCTTACGAGTTAAAAAATAATTAATTAAATTATATTTTATTTGTTTTGAAGTAGTATAGTTAACTGTAAAGACAGGATCATTCCCATTTATAACTCCATTATTAAAAGGAATTGCCAACCCAACCCCAGTTGAGGGAAATTGGTCAAAAGCGGGTATATTTCCTATTTCTATTGCCATTTATTATTTATTTAATAACCCCATGATCTGATCCATACCTAATTCACCTTGTGGTAAGTCTCCTCCTGGCATAGCCCCTTGTGGATTAAATCTGTTTACGTTTTGAGTAGTAAACTGGGCAGCTGTTTCTCCCAAAATACTAGCATATTTAGTTCTTCTATCTTCACTAATTTGTGGTGAATTAATAGGAGAAGAAAATTGAGGTTGAGAAGATTGTTCAACAAAAGTTTGTTTAGGAGCTTTTACTGCTTCTAACAATACTTCTTTCAATTCTTCTTGAATTGCTTCTTTAACTGCTTCTTTAATTAATTTTTTAAATATTTGCGGTTTCATTATTTATAAATATTATATTTAATAAGCTTTTAAATTATCCCTGTCAATAATAAATTTTAATTCATCTATTAAAATTTGATTTGAGGGAGTAAATGAAAGTTCTGTTTGAACTAAAACAATTCCATCTTGATTTTTACCAACTGCTTTTCTCCTATTTACAGTAGATGAAAAAGGGACTTCTTCTATTTCTATAATAAATCCTTGATATGTTGATGAATTAGAAGATTGATTTGATTGTTTTTGAATACTAGCTATTTCAATTAAGTTTAATGAAATTGGATCAAGTTTAAATTTTGGATCTGAACCAGACCCCAGATTAACATTAGATCCAAGATTAGAATCAGACTCAGTACAATTTTTAATAAAATTATCTAATTGTTCTAATATTGTTGTAAATTGTAATATATATGAAGACAATAATTCTATAGGAACTGAAATTCCATCTATAGCACTTCTTACAGGGGGTATTTTAGAATTTCCTTCTACATCAAAAGTAAGTTTAGTAACAGCAGTATCAAAATCATTTAGCGCTGCTGGAACAGCACCTGGTAATCCTGCAGGGATTAATTTAGCAGCTATTGAAGCTCCAAATCTAGCAGAGTTTACTCCTTTAATTACTCCTACAAGAGTATTAATTCCTGTATTAGCTAATCCTACAGTTTTGGTTACCCCATCTAAAACATCAGAGATTGAATTAGCTTGTCCTAAAATGTTATTTCTAAGATTTATTATTTGTTCAATTTTTTCAAGAGGAGGGCATTGATTTTCAAATTCTTTTAATTGTTTTTCTAAAGTAGGAATTATTTTATCTGCAAATTTCATAGCTTCATTAGTAACATAAGTTCCTAATTTAGCCAATCCCTTTTCTTTTAAATTCTCAGGAATAGAATTTCTGATAATATCTTCTTGAATTTTAGCCATTAAATAGTTTTACTTACTTTAGATTTAGTTTTAGTTTCTAAATCAGTTTTTAATTTAACTAAAGTAGATATTAAAGGAGTAGTAGAAGCTTTTAAAGGAGCTAAATATGGAGAAGGATTAGTATTAAAAGTAGTCATCCATTTTCTCAATTCATCTACTAAATTAGATAAAAGTTCTATAGTAATATCACCTTTTAAAACAGGTTCTGTTGCATTTTTATCACCTAATAATATACTAGGGGAATTAATCACAACTTGATTTTTACTATCTATATTGACTGAATCTTGTGAATTAAGGTTTATAGATTTAGCCGAACTTAATAAAACTGAATCAGTGTTAGAATTTAGTACTAATCTTCCCGAATTAATTAACACTTGGTTAGATGAATAATCTCCAACACTTTCAGGAGCCGTTGTATAAGAATTATAATTAAATATATTAGGTTCTAAATTTATTTGTTGGGTAGAAGTTAAATATATAGAAGCTTTATCTTCATTTATATTTTCTTCAATAGTAGTCCAACCCTCATTTGTTTCTTCTCCTTGGCCATTTCTTATTTTAGTAATAGGGTCTTTACCTTCACTACTACCAAATCTTAAGGATTGACCAAATCTACCTTCTATAATATGATCTCCTTCAAAAGGTTGTAAAGGATTAATATTAAGTTGTTCTACAAAAATATCACCTAAATCAATCTCAGTCCCTCCATCAGTTACCCTCCTAACACTCCCAGCTGAGGTCTGTTGATAATCTTTTTGTTGAGAAGATGGAAGATTTGTTACCCCAGGAGTAGCATTATGATGTTGGCTCCCCCAAATATTAGTAGGAGGTAAATAATAAAGTTTGGTATCTGTTAAATTTGCTTCTACATCTGAAGAAGGGAGTTTAAAGACTGTAACAATTTCGTTTAGTAAAGGATAATGTTTTATATTAGGGAATAAAGGGTAAACAGCAGTTAACTCTTGTTCATTAAAGGGATTATTAATAGCTTGGGTAAAAATTACTCCAATAGATGCCCACTCTCCAAAATCATTAAATTTAGGATGAGTACTATTTAAAATAATATCTTTTACCCTTTGGGGGAATATATCCTTACTAAGGGGGGTAACTGTATTACTATTGTTATTTAAGGCCCCTTGGGATAAACCCCCAACCCCATAATTAAACCCAGCCATTATTTTTTATCGTCTTTGAATTTTTTTACTTCATTTAATAACTGTTGTTTTTCATCTTCTGTCATACCAAAATTACCATCGTCTTGTCCTTCTTGTTGAACAGCACGTTGGATAATAGTAGCCATTTTGATGAGTTGCTCATCGTTTTTAACAGAAATTTCCAAATATTCTTTTAAAAGTGGTACAACCAAAGTAGCATCCCCAATATCCTGAATCAAAGGTTTCAATTCAGATATTAAAGTAGAAATTTGCTCTTCTTTTTTCTTTTGGTTTAGGTAAATTTCTTCTAAAATATCAGAAAATTTTTTCCTACCAAATATTTTTTTGTCTAATTGCCCCATGTTTATAAATATAAAGTATCCTCAAACTTCGTATATCCATGTTCTTTATAAAAGATATAATGTTCTTTATAAATATCCCCTAATTTAGTAGCTACTTTAGTAATTTGTGGGGTTTTAGCATCTACCATTTCTCTTATGTAGATGTAAAGTGCTTTTTTATTAAACACATCTAAACTTTCTCTTGAAGCAAATATAGATAATATAGCATCTGCTATTTGAGCATCCTTTAATTTAGGAAATAAATCAGGAAGAACAGAATTACAATAATCGACATATTCATCCATAAAAAGTGAGTCTTTATCTTTTTCCATAGGATCATAATCTATGTCATATGAATAATCTAAATTATGATGTAATTCATCAATTGGGGCTTTATCTACTCTTTTTTTATAGTTTTTAGTATTTTGTATAATCAAATATCGCTTGGCAATTGTCCCAAAGTATGAAAATGCCTTTGCTCCGCGTGTAGGATCAAATAAATGAATTTTATCTAATAAAAATGTAATTACTTCATGTTGAAGATGTTCAATATCATCTACTTCGGTATAATAAAATTTAAAAGTATGAATGATATTTTCGGTAAGTTTAAAAAAAGCATAGTGAATATCTTTACGATAGATCTCACTACGCTCTTCAAAATCACTACAATTATTATATCTTACTATAGCATCCTCTGTTGCTTGTGTAAAATATTGATTTTTGGTTTTTTTCTTTCTTTTTCTGGGGGGTAATGTGCTCATAATTTTTCTATCCTGAAATTGGATAGAACTCTCTGTAGTTCTTTGATTTGTTCATACATGAACCCTATCTCATCATCACTCTTAAAAATTCCTCGCTCGTCGATTTTTTTAAGCCTTTCATCTGAGAGTTCTATTATTTTACTAAATTGATCTAAATATGTTATATAACCTGCAAGAATATCTTCTTGTTTTTCGTTTTTACGAAGAAGGTTAAAGGTTGTAAACCCAAGGGCTACAACCAATACACCTAATATGCTTATAATAATTGTTTCTATCATAATTTGTCAAATAAATCTTTAAGTCCTTTACTTTCAAGTTGTGAAAGTGCTTTGTCTTTTGTTGATTTTTTAGATTCTTTCGATAATGTAAAATTCTCCCCCTGGGTAGGCACGGGATTTTTAAATTTAGGTAACCATTCACGCTCAAACTCAATTCTTGCCGCCATCAAATCCGCCTGATGTAAGATAAATGGGAGTGAAGTACGTGGTTTTTGTTCGGGCATAAACACCTTAAGATACTTTTCGTTAGCATTATCATACAACCCGTCATGAGTTTGGATTGCTAGCATCTCATTAAATGAATATTGAACACCATGAGATTGGAGCATAAATAAACCTCGATCGGGGACTGAAGCAAATGGGACTTGTTTATTGAACATGTAATCTTCCCCTAATTTATCTTTTCTCCACTTATCTGTTTGGGGGATATAGGATTCATGTTCTTCATTACCCATTTTACCCAAATCGTGATTAATAGCAGAGAATACGAGTTCTTCTGTAGTGAAGGTAGACATGTCCGCTCCTTCTTCTTCCCACAATTTAGCTTGCTTAAGAGCGCAACGGACAACTCGATTTACGTGTTCAACATAACCACCTGGGAAGGCATTGTGGTATTCTTTTTTATGAGCAGCGGGCATCATCATAATACGATCCTCATATTTTTTATAAAATGCAGTAAGTTTATTCTTTCTATCACCTGTAATATGCTCGGTAATATTCTTGCAGAATTCTTCCCAATTAGATTGAATTTGTTCGGCTGTAAGCATTATCGTCGGTTTTCTTCGTTAGGGGTGCGTGGTTCGCGATCAACAGCGGCCATTAATTCTTCTACTAATTCCTCACATGCTTTTTTAGCTTCATTAACTTCTTGCTTATTTCCTCTTCCATTATGGAATTCAATATGTTTT
>Ga0208767_1002772_pt1 | contig 13021 bp, 13 predicted proteins | sample VirMetDEL_Mar_21_FD_184514 | JGI IMG/M metagenome (GOLD analysis project Ga0208767, IMG submission 184514) | Aqueous microbial communities from the Delaware River and Bay under freshwater to marine salinity gradient to study organic matter... | ecosystem: Environmental > Aquatic > Marine >... | reverse complement strand
TTGGGTGATCTGCTCGCATGGAAGTAACCCAACTAGACGCAGATTATTCGCAGGTAACAAAACAGGTTGGTACTTAATGGAGGAAAATTCCATTGATGATTCTGGACGCAAGATAGGAAGTACATCCGAGTCCGGCACAACTGCAATTGCAGGTAAACTTGTCACACGCTCATACACATTTGGAGACATCAATGTGAAGAGTTGGAAACGTGGACAACTAGGTGCAAACACAGTTAACCAAGATGCATTCAACATTAAGGTCAACACACTAGACCCAGACGCAAGTACAACAGTATTAAGCCACACCGCAGATGGCACAGAAGAAGCACTCTTCCGCTTTGGTACGGGGCGTACCCGTGGATATGGTGCAGAAATTGAAATCAATGTCACAGCAGGGAGACCAAGCTTTAGACATGTTAGCTTGGAAGCTATTGGTGTAGGAGCAAATGCAAGAAGGGAGGTTGCGTAGATGGCAATCACCGCAACAGTTACACGTGGTTTTACATTTGCCACAGGCGTTTCCGTGGATGCTACGTCACTTAACCAACTTGGTGAACCAACTGTTACCATCAATGAAGGAAATGTAAACATAACAGGAGGTACGATTAGTGGTCTATCTTCACCCATTGCCATTGCAGATGGAGGCACAGGAAGTGCAAATGCAGGGGCAGCAAGGACTGCACTTGGACTAGGGACAATTGCCACCCAAGCTAGCAATGCTATTGCTCTGACAGGTGGCACGATTAGTGGCACAATAATGACACTTAAATCATATGCAGTAAGTGGCGTGCCATCCGCATCTCCAGCCGGGCAAATGATCTATGTAACCGATGGAAACTCAGGTGCAGCAACAGTCGCAGTAAGCGATGGATCTGCATGGAAAGTGGTCGCATTAGGAGCGACAATTAGTACATGAATATACTAGAACGAGCAAAGGAATTTTACGAGCAGACCAAGGGCGATATGTTCAAGGATTTAAGTGCGTATGCAGCGTATGGATATGTATTTATTACACCACAAACCATGTTGCTTGGAAAAGCAGTAAGGACAGATGCAGACATCCATCCAAATGAACAATGGGGTGTACTTGCACCCGATGCCTGGTATGTAAAAACCGCCATTGGAGATAATGCAATTTCAGACTTTATAAATAGTATTCCATACCCACTTCCATTTGTTGGGTGGATGAGACAATTAAAACAAAAACCTATTAAGTGGTACGACTTTAATAGAATCAATCGGAGGAAATAACAATGGGAGGAGGGCCAGACATAAATTATCCAGACCAGCCAAGTTATGGCGAAGGGATGGCAGACGCACTTAAAGCACAAGTACAATTACTTACAGGTACAGGAGACTTTGCAAGTACAGGGTCACTTGAATCCTTGCTTCCACTTGAAGAATCAATTCGTAAGAAGACTGCACAGACAGACACGGATATACTTAAGCAGACTATGCTTGGTTCAACATCAGGAGGAGAAGAGCAAGAAGTAACTTATGATGACCAGGGAAGACTTGTAAAAGGTTTTAGAGAAGCTCCAAGTTATACGATTAGAACAAGAAATTTAGATGAGTCTGGAAATGATGTTAGTGTTGGATCTACAAAATCATCTTGGAATCCGTTTGGATATAATAAAATGCAACTAGAGTTAGTTGACCAAGACGGAAAAATTATTGAAAGAGTTGAGCATGTAGCAGATGGCAGAAAAAACAAAGATGGCGTTGGTCAAAATGATATAAAAAAAGGTCAACAAAAACTAAATAATAAAATCCAAAATAATAGTAATGTCCCTAAAGATTTTAAACAATCTTTACTAAACAATATTACAAATAGTGGAGGTTTTTTACAAGGAAGTAGTTTTGCAGATAATGAACAAGCTTATGATGGTTTTAAAGAACCTGTAAGAATATCTACAGGTAAAGGAACTCCAATTTATGCAGTAGATAGTGATGGTGAAATAATACAGGATGCTTCAAAAGCAGGGATGACTGAAGTACGTACATTACCAAAGCAACGTGCAGGTGATGGTATGATCGACCTACTTGGTGACACACGAAACATCACACAATACGAAACCAAAACTGCCACCCAAGCAGATGTGGATGCTGGACTTGCAGATGAAGTGGGCAAGCAATTCGTACAAAAGATAGACGCAACAGACCAAGCAGGATTCCGTGATGGTGAGTTCAAAGGTCTATCTGCATTTGCAGAAGATATACAACGTGGTAATCTATCACGCCAGCGTGAAGCAGACCTGCAAGATGTAGCTCGTTTAGAACCACTCTTTGGTCAAATCATGGAGGATTATAAACCTGGTACTACATCCGCACTTACCGGGGCAAAAGATTTAATTGAGGAACAAAAAGATAACTTGCTTGGAGAAGTGGGCATTTCCGATCCCACAAAAGTACAATCTCAAGGTGTACAAGCAGATGCCTTAAGAGCAGGCTTGATGACCGATGCAGAAGAAGCACTTGGACAAGGACTAACAGATCGTGAGGAACGCCAAATCGCAGAGGCTGCACGCGCACGCTCTACCATGATGGGTAGAACATTTGACCAATCTGGTGCAATCGCAGAAGCACAGGCAAGGGTTGCTGAAGACAACCAGCGTAGAATGCAGAACCGAGGATTTGCACAATCTGTACTTGGACAGGAAGCAGGTATACAGACAAGTGATAATACACGCTCCATGCAGGCAGACCAATTTAACGTGGCATCACAAATGGATGCCGAGAAATTGCGTGAATCATTAAGGCAACAAGGATTGCTTGGATACTTAGACGCAGCCTCACGAGTATCCCAGCTTGAGAACCAAGGACAACTCGATCCATTCCAGGCAATACTTGGACGCTCTGGTGGTGGAAGCTTGCAAGCCGGACAATCTGTATTCGGACAGGCAGGCTATGGATTAAATGCACAACCTGCATACCTTAATCCAGAGAGTGGACTAGGATACATACAAAACCAAGCAACTAACGCAGCTAATATGTATGGCGCGCAAGTCGCAGCAGATGCAACTAAGACTGCTGGTATATTTAGTGGACTTGGTGCGCTTGGTGGTGGAATAGCAACCGGAGCAATGCTCTGCTGGGTAGCAAGAGAAGTATATGGCGAGCATAATCCAGCATGGAAGATGTTTCGTATGTGGATGTTCCTAGAATCACCAAGCTGGTTCTTTAAACTATACAAGAATTACGGAGAACGCTTCGCAAACTTCATCGCAGATAAACCACGCTTGAAAGCAGTAATCCGTAAGTGGATGGATTCAAAAATAAGGAGATAAATATTATGGCAAGAAAACCATTCTTTAGCGGAAATTACGGATCAGCGCTTGCACGGGTCGATACTCGACCCATTATTGAAGCCGGGCGTGCGCAAGGCCAAATGTATGCAAACCTTGGGAAACAAGTTGGTGGCATGATTCAGCAGTATGGGCTTAACAAGGAGAAGCGTGCAGAACTGCAAGATCAAGTAGAAAGTGCCATTAAGTTTAATCCTGAGTACCTTACTAGAATGACATCAACTGGGGATGAGATGGCAGACAAAAAGGCACAAAACACATTAGATAAACTTGCTAAAGGTGATTTGAATATGTCCCAATTAAAAGGTCTTGCAGGTGACCTTGCAATGATGGAAAAAGTGGATCTAAAAGCACAGAGTGAAGAAAATCAAAAAATTGCAAACTTGTATAAAACTACACTTACAAAACAAGTAGAACAATCAACTGCTAGTAAAAAACTTATAGACGATTTAAGTAAAAGTAAGCTAAAACGTGAAGATCAGTTAAGAAAGTCTTATGGGGCGCAAGGCAGGACAATTATAGAACAATTGCAGGGTTCATCTAATAAAACCCAGGCATTTAATAAACTTACTCCTGGTCAACAGAAATTAGTAAGAAATCTTGATGCAATAGAATCGGGAGTTTATGATCTTGAAAAATTAGATTTTGACCCTTTTGACAATCTAAAATTTACAACAGGTAATATTAATATTCAAAAGTTACTTGGTGAGGTTGATGAACAAAAAACAAAATCAGCTAAAGAACAAAAAGGCGAAAAGTATTATCAAGGATTACAAGAAGAGCTTGAGACAGACTTAACCTATCAAATGGGTGACTTTAGTAAAATGACTCCAAGGGAATTATGGTTGGCAAGTAATGAATCTAATATTGCCCAACGTCAACCACTTGAGAAATTTGATCCAAACAAAGTAGAGGAGTACAAACAAGCAGTCTTGCAGACGCAACAAGATACTATAGAGGGACGTGGACAGCAACAAATTGTAGATGCTGGTGGTATTGTTGCACCACAAGGTGCATTACAAATGGTAGACGGACAACTATCAAGAATTGGAACTCCTGCTGAACAAATGACTACGCAGAATTTTGAACAAGCAACGCAAGGCATACCTGGAACTCCTACGATAAGACCTGTTGATACGAGTACTGCATTCAGAGGGCAAGCTCCTGAGATGATAGAAGATTTTGGTAATTCTGTATCAATGTTTTTTACAGGTGAACCGATGGAAACTTTTGCAGATGGTAAGAATGCAGTGCAGCAGGTTCAGAATTTATCCACGATTAAAAATACAGTGCAACCTGTTTTGTTAAATGAATTTGGTGGGAAAGTAACAAATTTTCAAATGACACAGGTACAAGAAAATATTCCATTAAAAACTGATTCTAAAGCAGTAGGTAGAGAAAAACTTGAGAATTTAACAGGCTTAATGGAAGCACAATTAAGTAAAGCTAATCTTTATTTACAAACTACGAAACCAGGCACAGAAAACTATGCAGATGCTGCGTATGTAAAAAGACAAATTGAAGCTAACTTACCTATGTTAAAGCAAGCATTTCAATCTAAGCAAAGCTACACAACGCCTGCAAATATCAAGAAGATATTAGACAGTAATAAAACAAAGCCTAGCGCTCAAGTTGACACAAATGCATCTAATGTGGACTTAAGCGGACTTACAATAGATCAACTCTTGCAAATGCAAAACAGATGAGCCAAATAACACAAGAGCAAATACGTGCAGAACTTCGTAGGAGAGGAGTTTCAGAACGAGAAATTGGTTTATCCCATATGGATGATAAGCACAAGGAATACGAAGAGTTTTTAAAAACTAATATTGGACTACAAGGTGATCCAGCATATCAAGATGTTCTTAATGAATATCGAAATTTATCACAACAACGAGCACAGGCATTTTCTGACTTTCAAGCTCAAAAGGCAGATAACTCATCACCGGGTGCAAAAGCAGATGCATTAGGCAGAGGAATAGTCGAAGGAGTTGGGCAAGTAGCTGCACTTCCTGTTGAAGCAGTTAATGCGTCACCAAGACTTTTAAATTTTGTACCTGGAACAGGTGTGACAAACGATCCGACAAAAGAAGGGTTTAATGCATTTGAATCTTTCTCAGAAGATCCACTTGGTGGTTCTAAAGACATGCGTAGAGTCACACAAGGACTTGGTCTTGGTTATTACAAACAAAACCCAAGCAGGTTAGGTCTAACCGATAGTGATGAACCAGCACAAGTAGGAGACATGCCTCCATCAACAAGACCATTTGCAGTTGCAGGTGAGGAGATTGGTGCAGCAGCAGCGTTTGCAGCACCAATTGCTATGGTTGCAAAAGGAAAGACTGCATTACAAATTGCAAGTTTAGAAAAAAGTGCAAACCCGGTAAGTCAAATGGTTGCCTACGCTGCAAAAAATCCATTGGCAAACGCTGGTTTAGAAAGCACATTTGCAGTTCTTTCAGGTGCAGGTGCTGGTGTTGCTGAATCAGTTGCACCAGGTGACTCTTCTGCAAGAATGATAGGTGCTGTTGCAACGCCTTTAGCTCCAATTGCAATACCAGGATTAACACTTGGTTTAGTAAAACTAGCAGGTGGACAAAGTTTGGAAAAACTTGGAACTAATCTGAAAATCAGATTGGGTGATACAGATTCTGCTGCTGCAAAACTATTACAACAAGGTATTATTGATGCAGGTGGTGACCCTACTCGTCTTGCTAATTCAATTGAAAGCTTCCTAAAGAAAAATCCACAATATAGAAATAAGCAAACCAAGGGTGACTTGTCACCTGGGATGATAACAAATGACCCATCTATGCTGGCAGTTGAGCGTACTTTGATCGAGACTGACAAACAAGTTAAGAAAACTGCTGCTGACCAATCAAGGAAAGCAATCATAGAGATGGATCGTTTGTATAACTCAGTGCTTGGTATAAAAGGCGCAGATCCAGAGTTACTTCGTATAGTTGCTGATGCAAGGAAAGCACAACTTAATGCAGTTACCGGATTGCGCGTAAAAAATGCAGTTGATAAGGCAAATGTATTACAAAGTAGATTACAAGGATTTGCAGTGCCTGGAGTACCACAGGTTAAAGAAAAAACTGCTAGGCAAATAAAAAAGATATTTGATGATACCCATACAGATTTAAGGACTACAGAAAATCAATTATGGAATCGAGTTGATCGCACATTACGAGTTACTCCAACAGAAACTGAAGCATCTCTATTAAAAATTGCATCTGAACCAGAAGGAATGGTTGGTATAAATTTAACAGATGGATTACGTAAGCTTACAAAAAAGACAGGAAACACAGCAGTATCTTTACAGTCGGATGATTTATTAAAAGCTAGATCAGAAATCAGTAGTCAAATAAGGGCTGCAATGAAAGGAGATAATCCAAATCGTGATTTAGCACGTAGGTTGCATGATTTAGAAACATCAATAGTTGACGATTTAAGAAGTGCAGGGTCTGGGACTCAATTAGATTTAGCATCTGCTGCAACTAGGAATCGCTATGAGTTTTTATACCTTCCACCTGTGCAACAAATGTGGTCAAAGGGATTACAAAGTAATTTAAAAAAACCTGACCTTGTCCTTGATACTCTTTTGAAAGGTAAACAACAAAAGGTTTACCAAACATTTGATGACATTATGCAAGCAGGTGCAAAGGGTGTATATCAAAAAGACATGCGTGATCCACTTGCTAGGTTTTACTATGCAATGGCAAATGAAACTATAGTGGATGGTTCAACTGTTGATCTTACAAAACTTGGAACTTTTTTAAACACACATGAAAAAGGTCTCAAGGATTTAGGTATATTTGACGATTTAAAGAAACCAGAAGTACAAGCTCATTTAGTCAAGAGACTAGAGCAGTCTACTAAAAAGCTAAAAAATAATTTTGAAACCAAGTCATTAGCAGGTAGAGTTTTAAAAACAGGTCGAGTTGATGATTTTATAGGAAATATTTTAAGTGGAAGTGAAAAAAGATATATTGATCTTAGAGACTCTGTAAATCTTGCAAGAAAACATTCAGATCCCAACAGAGCATTAGAAGGTATCCAGCAATCTGTTGTGGAAAACCTGATACAACAAAGCACAATAAAATATGGCAAATCAAGTTACTTGAGTGGTAACAAGTTGCTTGAAAGTTTATCACAAAAGCAAGGCAAGCGTACATTAGAACAAGATCTAGTTTCTAGTAAATTGCTCACGAAGAAAGAAATGGATTCGATTAAAGCAATGGCAAATCGAGCTAAAGAGTTTGAGGAATCACTTATGCAACGAGCAAGTGGTGAAGAATTAAAATCAATCTCTGAAGGTCTTGGAACAGACGCTTTTGTTGACATTGTAGGTAGACTTGCTGGTGCTACATTAGCTTCACAAAGTATTTTAGCAGGAGGCGCACCTAGTCTTATTGTTGCCCATATAGGTTCTCAAGCAGGTAGGAAATTTCTTGATAAAATGCCGACTTTAAAACTGCGCGAAATCCTAACTGAAGCAATGCTAGATCCTGTTTTTATGAAAGCATTACTTGAGAAACCTACATCTGCAACTGCAAGAAGTAATTCTCAGCGTAGAATTAAATATTTGCTCGCTAGTAAAGGTTTATTATCACCTGACGATCAGTATCAAATAGAAGACCCAGAAGCTAATACACAAGCACTAATGCAAGAAACAATTCAACTTGCAAGGGCAGGTAAAAACAAGTTGCAAATCATGGACTTGTACGAGGAAGCTGCACGCAAGCCTAACTCAGATATTGGCCCATACATGCTTGACCAAGTACAGTCCCTGGTTGGAGTTAATGACGAGCAACGAGCAAGGATAATGAAGCAATACGAGAACAAGAAGATGGATTACTTCCTTAAGCGTAGAGGTAGATTTCAAGAAAAAGAAAACCCACAAGCAGTGTTCCCGTAGACTTGACAAAATCAACAACTCAAACTAACTTAGCATTTACAAAAGGGACGTAGTAATTCCTTGAGTTAGCTGGCAGGAGTGTCAGCACCTAGCCACCTCCGGGTGGCTTTTTTTTGTCTGCATTACTAGCATTACCTAATGAAATTAAAAAAAATACACAATTTGTTTGACACTAAAACATTTTTTGTTTTTTGTGATGTCAGATCAAGGATATTCACTAGCAACAATTAGATAGTACCTTGCGATTTTTTCTAGAGATATCATGCATTTCTTAGAGGAAGTCGCAAGTGGCAACAAAAACCCACAATAACGACAATTAAAAAATGCACTTAGCCAACAAAGACGTAAAAGCTTTACACACTAGCACAATAGATTTAGATACTCGTGGTTTAATACCTCAAACCCCACGAAATATGTCGAATAATATTTTACTGAATTATGAGAAACCACCTGCACGGACAATCCTTCTAAGCGAATTAATATACGCTTACAAAGATTGTCGCAGTACATCCTTTGCAGTACCAAAGTATGAAACCCAGCGTAATTGTGCGAATGCATTTAAGTATGTATTAAAGAAATTAGAGATGAGTTTGGATCTCGACACAAGGTATTTGGGTGGCAGGCATCCGAAGAGTGGATTAATCTTGCCCAAGCATTTCATGCGTAACTTCCCGGAAGGAAATGAAAGGTTAAAATTGTCTAAGTCATTATTCTCTCGTGGGATGATCGAGTGGTACGATGAAATAGGAATTGAGACTAGTCACATGGCGAATTGGCAAGCAATGGTAGTGAAGCAAAAACCCGTCAAGGCATTCATACCAACGAATGATATTAATGTGATTATCGAGAAGTGTGAATCCGTGAAGCACACAAAACCAATATTTTACAAAGCGTACTTACTTGCGTACGGACTTGGCTTGAGGAACTCAGAGATGAGGCGAGCGAAGTGGAGTGACCTCTATGAGGATGTAGAAGGCAATAAATGCATTCGTATCTGGAAACCTAAAAGTGTCCATGCAGCCAAGGATACTGACTTCCAGGACAGACCATGCGATCCTACCTTTTGGGACAAGGTCATGGAGATGAGAAACTTTGATGACCTAATATTAAATTGTTCCCAAGTAACAATTAGGGAACGCTTCGCACAATTCTTAAAAGAGGAATGTGGCGTAAAGGAAAGATTTGCAGTTCACCTGTTAAGGAAGTATTGCGGACATCGATTGATGCGAAGCAATGGAATTTACCCGGCAAGTAAAGCGCTTGGTCATAAGGATACCAAGTTGACTGATGCTATATATAGTGGGCTACCTACTATATCTGCGACTAAGATCGCATAATTAAAAACCTCCCATGCATATTACTTATATGCAAAAACAATAATTAAAACTACAATCAGTTACAATCAACTATGATAACAACAGCAGTATTTAATGGTATAGAATTTCGCATACAAGAAAACGGGGCAGTCGAGATATTTGCCGACCGCCCTAGTGTCGTGCAGATTACAGACTTGCAGGAATTACTTACTTCTTTTTTGAAAGCTCAAACTTCAACGGAAGTTCAAAGCTATGGTCATTCTCAGCAATTGTCTTACAAGCTGCACGAAGAACCATGTCGTAAAGCTGGGCTTGGAGGAGACCAGTATCCTCACTCAGGGTCTTAATAGTTTTACGCACTTCAGAGTGTAAACGTAGGGATAAGGGTTTGGTTAGATTTTCACGGGTTTTGCTCATGTACCTTAAAAAGCATGACAAAATACAACAAGCAACAATAAAACACAAAAACGATAAATAAATAATATTATGGCATTCTTACCTAGTAATATAAAAGCACCCTCGGAGGGTGGTGGTGGCGCTGGAAACTATATGAGGTTTCAGCAGGGAGATAATAAGTTCCGAATAATCGGATCGAGTGATGATAAGCCTACTCCAGGCTTTATATGTGGAACGTTAGGCTGGGCAGTTGTGGATGGCAAGAAGCGTCCCATCCGTTGGGCAGAAGGTGCAGAAGCACCCCAAGCATTTGATGATAAACCACGCAGTTTTTATGCGTTTGTGGTTTATAATTATGCAGAGAGTAAAGTGCAGATATTGGAAATGACGCAGACAAAACTACAATCAGAGTTACTTCAGCTTGCGAATGATGAAGATTGGGGAGACTGCAGAAAGTACGACATCTCAGTGGTGAGAAATGGTGAAGGATTGGAAACAACTTATGCCATGAATCCAAAGCCAATCAAAAAGTTGGATGAGGATTTGCGAGCTATTGTGAAGGCAGAGTTAAAGGCAATCAATCTTCCGGCATTGTTTGATGGTGAAGATCCATTTGCAGCATTTGAACCACCTGTTGAGGAGGACGAGGACGAAGTCCCTTATTGATATGCTACGTCCCAACATTAGTAACGAAGACTATCATGCGGACACTGCGTTGGGTTCGAGTCGAGCAAGACAATTGCTCGGCTCTTGCCCGGCAAAGGTGAAGCATTCGATGAAGTTCCCCACGCCAAGTACCCCTGCCCTATTGAATGGTAGCCTGGTACACACAGCTACACTTGAGCCTGCACTCACAGACATTGAATTTGGATGCAAGCCAACAGAGATTGATGGTAATTCTAGCAGAACCAAAGCATACAAAGATGCATTTGCAGAGATGGAAGCAGCAGAACCAAACAAGCGTTGGTTACCAGCGTCTGATTATAATATGTGCCTCGAGGTAGCTGCATCTGCACGCCAACATCCATTGCTACTAGAGATGCTATACCATCCGGCAAGTAAGACTGAACATACAGGATACTTCGAGATTGAAGGTACGCCCTGCAAGGTTCGCCCTGACTTGTACAATAGCGAGAATGGAATGGTCATAGATTTAAAGACAACAATGGATGCAAGTGAGAAAGGATTTGCCAAAAGCGTACGTCAATTTGGCTATGCATTTCAAGCTGCGTTTTACATGACTGCATTAAGACAGATGGGCGAGCGACCCAAGCAGTTTGTGTTTTTGGTTGTTGAGAAGTCTGAACCATATGCCACTGCATGTTACCATATAGATAACAATGATATTGAACGTGAAGTGCCAAGGGTGCTTGAAGCGATTAAAATCTATGGTGAATGCTTGCGTACAGATGTATGGCCGGGCTATTCGGATGATATTAAAACATTAAATCTTGGCACGCCTTTCACAGAGAATCGTTTGTCTATAAGTAAGACCAGCGAGAAGTTTGGTGTGAGTCGCAGTTATGTTTACAAGATAATTAAGGAACATAAGATTGAGACCAGGAAGATCCGTAATAGGCAGACCATATCGATGTATGAATTTTCAAATGCCTTGCGTTGGGCTAACCAAAAGGTGGCATAATGGGCAGGAATCAAGGTGCAAAAAAATATCTTATTACCAGCAAGAAAGCACTCAAACTACTTGGGTTTAAATCACAGACATCCTTGGATCAATTCCATGCGGATGAAGGATTAACCTGTTATATAATAGATGGCATGGCCTGCCGTGGTGGACGTGGATTTGCATGGGATAAAAGAGAAATTAACAAGTGGATGAAAACTGAGGGAAGGAGCAGTGACGAATGGCTAATAGATTGAAAATAAACGAGATGGATAAAGTGCTGGGTTATGCTGAAGCTCATATTGAGCAACAGAACTTTGAAGGCGCGGTTGTGGTATTACATGCAGCACTGAAGCAATTAGTGGCTACATTGGCAGGTGAGGATATGAATAATCAGAGTGACCCTGACATCACTATATATACACATCGGGAATGCATGATATCTATTGATGAAATCAAAGAGATATGTGCCAAGACTCTTGGTGTAAGTGTTGAAGAAATAGAAAGTAGGAAACGCACACAGGATGTATCATTGGCACGTCAATGTGCAATCTTCTATAGTCGCAAACAAGGATATAAGGTTGAAGAGCTGGGCAAGGTCTTTGATCGAAATCATAGCAACATATCCCACACTTGTAGCAAGATCCATGATTTGCTTGAATGTGACAGGGAGATGGCAGCCAAGATTAACCTGGTGGGAAGAAATATAAATGCCAATTAGTGATGGAAAAGGGAGAAAAAATAACGCTGTGCGTGAAGAAACGAACCCCTTCATTGAACACACTTCTGGGTATGAATCGGTGGGCGCGAGTCAAAGAGAAGAGAGAAATGCAGAAGGAGGCGATGATCGCCATCGAGTCCGCATTATCTCCAAGCGAGTCAGAATCTGCGACCCGGACAACCTTGTTGGGGGAGTCAAGTACCTTGTCGATTCGCTCCGGGCTGCGGACATTATTCCAGAAGATGACCCTCAAGCGATCACCCTCGAAGTCAGTCAAGAGAAAGTCAAAACCTACAAGGAAGAAGAGACGTGGGTTGAGGTGACAAAACAATAACTAAATAAAAAATACTAATATGAAAATACGAACAATAACTGAATTGCAAAACGATGATTTCCTAAATCAAGAGGAGCTTGCTAAACTCTTAAGGAAAAGTGTGCGCACTCTGCAAAATTGGAGAAAGTCAGGTATATTACCATCAAAAAAAATGGGTAGATCAATCTTCTTTCACTGGGGTACAGTAAAAAAAGCATTAATGTCTGATGATTTTGAAGACACAGTGAGTGTCAATGACTGAGTTCGACACTAGCCTATCTGTTGGCAAGCTGCGTGAGGCCGAATTAATCGAGTTCTTCCAATCCAAGGGGCATAAGCCCATACCCATACCAGGCAAGTTCTCTGGCTTTGATTTCTTCTTAGCTAATACTAAGCAAGGCTATGAGGTAAAGCAGGATTGGAAGGCT
>Ga0208767_1002771_pt1 | contig 13024 bp, 3 predicted proteins | sample VirMetDEL_Mar_21_FD_184514 | JGI IMG/M metagenome (GOLD analysis project Ga0208767, IMG submission 184514) | Aqueous microbial communities from the Delaware River and Bay under freshwater to marine salinity gradient to study organic matter... | ecosystem: Environmental > Aquatic > Marine >... | reverse complement strand
CATAGCTCACGCTGTTCTAGCGACAAGAGCTAATACTCCAGAATATCAAATCGCTCGCTTTAAGAAAGAGATGTCTGCGGCAAAGCGCAACGCTAAGCTACGCATGTCTAATCTTAAGATAGCAGAGTTAGCACAAGTAATGAGAAACCAATCCAAGTGGATTAAACACTAATATATGGCTAAGCTACAGCATACATTTGTCCAAGGGAAAATGAATAAAGACCTTGACGAAAGGTTAGTCCCTAATGGCCAATACCGCGATGCAAAGAATATTCAGGTAAGCACATCTGAAGGTTCTGATGTTGGCGCTGTTGAGAACATACTTGGTAACACAATACAAAATTTAGGTGAAGAGGTTCAAGCCTGGGCTACAGGGTTTGGTCTTGTGAATACTAAATGTATCGGTACTACTCGCGATAGCCAAAACGAAAAAATATATTGGTTCATTACCAGCGATACAATAGATGCTGTTTTAGAATTTAATCAAACCAGCAAGGAGGTTGTCCCGGTATTAGTAGACGCTAACAATGTACTGAACTTTAGCGACAATAACCTAATAACGGGGATTAACATTTTAGATGGCATGCTTATTTGGACTGACAATTTAAATGAGCCTAGAATAATAGATATTGCTACATTTAAAGCTGGTTCGCTGCAAGGGCAGGGCGAAGACACTCTAAGCACCCACACTCAGGTTTATGGTCGACCTTTTATAGCTTCCGACGTTACTGTAATTAAGCTAAAGCCAAATACTGCGCCATCGTACAATGCTCAAGCCTCATTAAGAGGCGGTAACGGTACCGGTGTAACACCCGTTATTGTTTATAAAGATTTTACAGAGCTTGTAAGCAATAACTACGTACCTATTGAGGTTGGCTCTGTTGTTACAATCACCACAGACGTTTCGCCAAACTGGCAATTAAACGATGCGATAACCCTACGGGCTTCATTTACAAATACAGACAACTACAAAGAATACTTTGAGGTAAGGGCTACTGTGTCAACTGCTCCTGTAGGAACCGCGGTAGGTATAACCATTGTGGCTATAAGCAGAACTTTGCTTAACATAACGTATAAGTGGACATGCTTGCTAGACGAGGACTTGCCTATGTTTGGCACTAAGTTCCCTAGATTTTCTTACCGCTGGAGATATGCAAATAACGAATACTCAGCCTTTGCGCCGTGGACACAAGCTGTTTTTGTTCCAGGTGAATACTCGTACGATCCGCCTAACGCTTATAATGAAGCGATGCAGAACAATCTTAGGAGATTGACTATTAGTGGATTTGACTCGCCGCCGGCTGATGTGCAGGAAGTGGATATTCTATACAAAGACTCCACATCTAATCTTGTATACAAGGTGGATTCTATACCAGCCACCACATCTACATTTACAATAGATTCCGAGCTTATCTATAATGTACTTAGTAGCGAGCAAATATTAAGACCCTATGATAACGTTCCTCGCACGGCGAAGTCTCAAGAGATTATTGGCAATAGAATTGTATATGGTAATTATCTGCAAAACTATAACGTGCCCAGCCCGTCGGACATTACCGTTTCATTAGACAGCAACGATATAACGGAGGTAAATAAGCCTGAGCAATCGGTAAAATCACTTAGAACATACCAGGTAGGTATCGTTTATTTAGACGCAAGTGGTAGAGAAACCCCCGTTTTTGTTAATGATTCAGCGACCATAAAGGTTCCAAAGACAGATGCGGCTAAATCAGTTGCGCTGCAAGCGGTGTCCGCGCAGTCCGCTCCTTCTTGGGCTACACATTTCAAGTACTACGTAAAAGACATATCTAACGAATATTATAACTTAATACTTGATAGATACTATGATAGCGAGGACGGAAACATATGGCTTTCTTTTCCATCTGCTGAGCGTAATAAAGTGCAGATAGATGACTTTATTGTTTTAAAGAAAGAGCATAACTCGGATGTTCCCGTAAGCGCTGAGGCTAGGTATAAAATAATTGACATAAGTAATGAAGTACCAATTTCGGTTAAGTCTTTTAGAAAAGAGTACAGCGCAAGTTCAGTAACTAGAGGGACAGCTTCCGCCGGTTTTACGCCGATTAATTCAGGATTATCTAAATTTAATTTTGATGGACCAACCGAGGTGCAAGATCCTGAATTTTACAGCTCTTGGCATCAGCCTAGAACAACTTTTATAAGGTTTTCAACAAGTACAGACACCTCCGCTTTTTACGAAGTAGAGTCGGGTGGTTTTGACGGAACAAGCAACACATCGTACACGGTAAGCTTAGTTCACCCGATTGGCGCGCAAGACGACTTTTTAGACGCCGCTGCAGCTAATGATGAATATTCAATAGCGGTTTACACTGTTGAAGAATTAAACGCCCCTGCTTTTGAGGGCAAGTTTTTTGTAAAAATAAACAGAGACTCGGTATTTGAAGACTCTGTATTATATAATTTCACGGATAACCCAGGGGATTATACCACTTTGTTTAATTTGCCCGTTAATACAGAAATACCCAACGCTCCTATAACCCCTAGCACGAGTATACCTTTGCCGAACGTGCCTCTAACATGGTGGGGTTGGGAAGAAAATGCGGCAGCTGATCAACGAGTTGAATTGCAAGCCCCGTCTTTTGGGTTAAGCACAATGGGTTTAGGCATAGCGCCGTACTGGGCTACAGGTACAGGGCCTGGAAGCCAGGGTGACGGATACGGTTCTTCTCAAACCTTTGTTGACAACTTGGTTGCTGGAGCTGTATTAAGGTTTACTAATACCAATAACCAAAAAGGGAAACTGTATGAGATTGCTTCGGTAACCACTACAACATATACTTCAAGGGAACCGGGCAATACAGAGCCTTCGGTTACTTTTGCAATTGAGCTAACTACACCGTTTACCGACGAGGGATCTAACTTTGACATAGTAAGCATACTTCAAAGAAAAAGAACGCAAAGCATAACGTTTGATAGGTTTACAAAAGTTCATGGTTCTCCTAATGCCGCTATTTTTGAAACTGAGCCATCTGAGGCCATTGATTTAGAATTGTACTACGAGGCATCAAACGCAATTCCTATTGCCAGCCTAGGCGTGCAACAAACGCTACCATATTTTAATTGCTATACATTCGGCAACGGGGTAGAGTCTAATAGAATTAGAGACGACTTTAATGCGCCTGTTATAGGTAAAGGCGTTAAAGTATCCAGTATACTAGAGGACGGGTACAATGAAGAAAGAAGAGGCGCAGGGTTAATATACAGCGGTATATTTAATAGCACAAGTGGTGTCAACCAGCTAAATCAGTTTATAGCTGGGCTAAAGATAACGAAAGATTTAAACCCTGTATACGGCACAATACAAAAGCTTCATGCTCGTGACACTGATTTAATAGCATTATGTGAAGACAAGTGTTTTAAAATCTTAGCCGATAAAGATGCGTTGTTTAACGCTGATGGAAATACTAACGTTACTTCCAATGCTAACGTGCTAGGACAAACTATTCCATACGTTGGTGAGTTTGGCATATCTAAAAACCCAGAGTCTTTCGCAATGTACGGTTTTAGAGCGTACTTCACCGACAAGGCTAGAGGTGCGGTTATCAGATTGTCTAGAGACGGCATCACTGAAATATCTAGCAAAGGTATGACTGATTACTTTGAAGATAAGTTAAAGTCAGCTACGGGCGCTCTAATTGGCTCATATGACGAGCAGGCTAGCTCGTACAATATAAAAATCGGCAACGAACAAACATCGTTTAAAGAAGGTGTTGATGGTTGGTCAACTAGATTGTCATATGCCCCTGAGTTTGCAATTTCACTTAATAACGACTACTATAGTTTTAAAGATGGCGAAATTTGGGAGCACACAAACAACACAAGAGCTAACTTCTTTGGCGTGCAGGAAAACACAACTGTCACAACTATATTCAATGATGCCCCAACAAGCGTTAAAAACTTTAAGACTCTGTCGTACGAAGGAGATGCCGGCTGGACCGCTTCAATCACAACAAACAAACAAAGCGGATCGGTAAGCACGTGGAAAGAGCGTGAGGGTATTTACTTCAACTACATAAAAGGAGAGGCTACCACGTTAGGTAATATTGACACTAGCGAGTTCTCTGTTCAAGGAATTGCCGATGTCGATTATGTGGTTGACGGCGTTGGTTACTATGATTTGTCTTTTACAAGCGATATTAATACATCTTTACAGGTTGGCGATGCGATATACTTTGTCGACGCTTCCGCCGGTAATGCCTTAAAGCTTCTTGGTGATGTACTTAGTATAACAGGTTTAACCGTGCGTGCTGAATGGGACGGCACGGCGGCCAATGAGCCTGAAGATGGTGATTTTATATTGTTTGCAAAAGACGGCAACGTAAATACGTCTGGGTTGATTGGCTACTATGCGGAAGCAGAGCTTACCTCAGCCGGTGGAACTAAAAAAGAACTATTCGCGGTTAACTCTGAAATATTTATCAGCAGCGAATAATACGTAATAATAACTTATAAACTAATTAAATATGTTCGGAGATATTTTAAGTGGTGCCGTTAACTTTGGTGCTTCATATATCGGCGGTAAAAAAAGACTAGCTAGAAGAGACGAAGCGCAGGGGGCGTATGACCAATCTATGCAGCAGTACTTTTCTCAGGATACTTCTAACTTGTACTCTAACTTAGAGAACACAATGGAAGACCTAACTGTTAATACTCAAGCGGCGGATTTTGCAGCGCAGCAGCAAGCACAGGGGTTATCCAATATAATGGGTTCTATGAATCAAGCCGCAGGCGGCAGCGGTATCGCCGCGTTAGCACAATCATTAGCTAATCAGCAAGCACAATCAGCGCAGCAAGCATCTGCAAGTATAGGTCAGCAGGAATCAATGAATCAAAGATTAACTGCTCAACAAGGAAGTAGATTGCAAGAATTAGAAAGATCTGGCGCTGAGCAGTCTAGAGCGTTAAAAGCTCAATTACTTGGTGAAGAATTTCAGATTGATGCAAACGAACTAGCATCTAGCGAAGCAGCGATACAAGCCGCTAGAGCCGCTAGAGCCGAAGCTGCGGGGCAATTTTTGGGAGGTGTCGGCCAAGCTGGAGGTCTACTTCTTACTGGAGGCAAAGACGCGCTGAAGGAGGGTATTATGCAAGAACTTGGGAACTAATGGCTAAGCAACAAGGATCAGGGGTGGTAGAAGCGGCGCGTAGAGTGTCAGACACGCAGGGCAGGTTTCAAGACGTGGGTAGTCAATTTATGACCGGCTACAATAAATCTTTGGAGGCTAAAAAAGTACGCGAAGCTAAAGCAAAAGAGGGTGTAGCTAAAGCCAACGCGTTAATGGACGGGTTTAAAGATGACATTGATTACATGTCTTTTACGCCAGAAGAAGGTAAGCTAGTCAAAGACCAAGTAGTAACCTGGAGAAATGCATATGCTGATTTAGCAAATAAAGCCTCTAAAATAGAAGATAAAACAAGTTCGGAATACCAAAGTTTAATGGATGAAATGACCGGATTTAAAAACCGCTTAGTTTCTTTAAAAAATAATATTGACGGAAGGCAGCAGTTAAAAGCTGACTTTAAAACAGATCTTAACGATTATTCCACAGCAGGTTTTAACGATGAAGCAATAGCTAAAGCTACTGTTATGGCGGCGATGCCATTTTCTGGTGTAAATGATAGAGGTGAACTTATGTGGTCTGATGAAGGACTTGGTGAGTTTTCGTCTACTGGTTTTAAAATGCCGGCATCTAATAAGCCTGCGAAACAAGCTGCGGCAAATATATTTAACGAAGTAGAGCGCCAATCTAATGCGCGCGGCCCCTTAACACCAGCCCTTAAAGAGTCGTTAAGAAATAAATTAGATAACAGCATTGGAAGTAAAGAAAATCTTTTAAGTTTTATAGCAGACAATCAATTTGAGATTTTTAATTTTAACGACTTAGACCCAGAATCTGATATTAACGAGCTTCGTGAAACTGTATTAGATAGACTAATGAATGGTTTAGAAAGCACAAGAGGAAGCGCGTTAGCTAAGCCCACTAGTAGCAAAAGCGGTAACGGAACTCCAGGTGAAACTGGAACTACAAAACTCAATAGAAGACAACAGAACACAGCGAGTTTATTAGAGTATGAAAAGCAATCTTTTAAACCAACGCCTGGTTTAGTTGGCCCTAGCCAGGGTAATAAGCCTATGGTAATCACAACATCTACCGGGACGCCTTACGACGTGCAAATGATAAATGGCAAATGGCTACTTTCTAAAGGAGGTGAAGAATGGACTTACGATACGTTTGAAGAAATGAAAGCGGCACGTACAGATTTATTTGAGTAATAAAATATAATATATAGATTATGTTCACAAACGGTGAAGAAACACTATCTAAAGAAATAGCGCAGAGCTATGCCGACAAGTTAAGCATGTCTCTTACAGAATGGGCGACTGAGTTTGGTTGGGACACTTTAGAAGAGGGAAAGACAGCGGTTCCGGAGGATACGACTCCACCGACGGGACCAGAAAAAAAGACGGCCGCTGGGGATTCCAGTTTGGCCGATACTTCATTGGGGTCACCCGAAGCTAACCCTTACTTACTCACTTTAGAAGACTTAGAGGGAACAGAAGAAGACGTATACGATCGCTTAAACAGCAAAATGAGAGCGATAGGTATTAAGCTAACAGAAGAAGGCTTAGGCACGGATAAAATACGCTTACAATCTATACAAGAGTACGATCCGAAAACCAACCGCGAAGCTTTTGTAAAAAGAAGTTTAAAAGACGATAACAGAGAGCAAGTGCTCGCTGATTTTAATTCTTTTATAGCGCAATACGCTGATGAAAATTACGCCGCGCAATTCGCAGAAGGACGTGAAGACTTACTAAAAGAATACGAGCAGGGTCTTAAAAATGTTAAAATAAGCGACGAAGAAGTTGAAAATAGCTTAATAGCGGAAAAAGCCGCTAAATGGCGCAAGATGGATACACTTGATCTTGGCATGGGGCAGCGATCTGAAATAGCCTTAAAAGAAAGCGACTTTGACAGTCCTGAGGAATTTAAAGCGTATCAAAACTGGAAAGAAACAGGGCTTATTGAGCCGTCTAGCGCTGAAGTGGCCGACGCTAAAGTCAGCATGCTTGAAGCTAAAAAATCTAAAGTTAGCCAAGGTTATATCAACGCGCTCTCCAGTGAAGACAGAGAGGCTCTTGAAACAATTACCGCTAAAAACAAATTGGACCTGCAGGTACGCATCAATAACCTAGAAAGCGAAAGAAGCAGCCTTGAGGCAAGCAATTTTGCTTTAACTAACGATATTAAAGCGTACGAAGAAAACCCAACGGAAGAAGGCTATTTAGCTATTAAAAGAGACGCAGCTGCTTTAATAGAGCAAGAAAGCGATTACAACTCTTTTTTAGATACACTGCAAAGCGAAGAAACGCAAATAGCCCTTCGCGCTGCACAAGACTTTTCAAAAACTTACGACCTAGTAAGCAAGCTAGGTGTTAACTTTAAAGATCTTGCTATTAACATAGGTTACGGTGCTTATCAAATAACTAACGCACTTGGTGCCGCGAAACTTGCAGCGATTACCCCTGGGGTGGGTATAGGTGAAGCGTTCGAAGCAGGTATAAAAACAGCGGAGCAAAACGCTAAGGAAATACTGCAGGGTGCAGAAAAAGAAAAAGGCAGGCTATCACAAGGTGTAGCTTTTGAAGATATAGATTTATCTAAACCGAGTACACTAATCAATTGGGCAGGTAATACAGCGGTACAAGCTATACCTTCATTAACTATGGCTTTCACGGGGCCGGCTGCAATGCCTTTATTTTTCGCGAGCGGGTACGGTAGTAAAGCCGCTGAATTAGCTACACAAGAATATGCCGCTGCAGATAGAATGCTGGCAAACAAAAAGCTTTTAGTTTCAGGCACATTAACAGCCGAAGAGGTACTTAGCGTAGAAGCGCAGATGGATGCTGATGCTGAAATTGTTAACATGCCTCTATGGAAAGAGATGTCTGTGTCTGCAATTTCTGGTGCCGCGGAAGTCGTGTTTGAAAGGCTAGGTACAATGGCTATTTTAAAAGGTGTTAACAAAGCTGTAAATCCGTTACGCCCGCAAATAGCTAAAGCTGTTGTTAAATCAGCTAACCAAGAAGGTTTGACTGAAGCTGCTACTGAGATAACTAACAATTTCGCCTCTATCTACATACTAGGTGAAGATAAAAATATAATGGACGGCGCTTTAGAATCTTATGCTGGTGGCGCATTAATAGGTGCTCCGTTACAGCTAAAGCAATCTTTACCTGCGGTTTATAAAAATCTTGCGCATCAGTACATGACGAACGCTGAGATACAAGCGTACCAGGGCAAAATAGAAAAAATTAAAGAGCTTTCGGGCTTAAAGAACATAGATTCTTTGCTAAACCCAGCAGCCCCTTTGCCTAAAAATATTAGTCCTGAGATTAAACAATTAATTGAAGAGGTACAAACCGAGGGCGAATTACTTGAGGACGCTGCAATATCCAGAATGAATTCTAGATTGTCGGCTGAAGACTTAGCTTCAGTCGGGGAGTTAAACCTAAAAATGCGCCAGATTAACCAAAGGCTAATTAGCTTAGCGGAATCAGGCGCTAGCATTGCAGAGATTGACGCTGCTAAAAATACGTTACAAGAACAATTTGATAATCTATCAAGCCAAAGAGAAGCAATTTTAACTGATAATTCAGGACAAAGAAAAGCTGCGAGGCATAATGCATCGTTAAAAGTTAGTATAGATGCTAAAACGGCATTTGAAGTAGCGTTCGGTAGAGAGTTGGCGCAGAAAGAAGCTATGTCTGGCGCTAGGTTTGACGCTTTAGACGACGTTTCTAAAAACAATTACTTAAAGAAAGCAAAAGAATCAGGCACTGACAACATAGAGCAAGCTGCTAAGCGCGAATTTTTTATTGAAAACAATAAAAAACAAATGGCGGCTGATGAATCAAACGCTAGAGCCTTACTCGAGGAGTTAGGGTTGACAAACCAAATTGTTTCGCTATCAGACGCTGACTTTAGAAAGCGCTTTCCCAAAAGTGATGAAACTACAGATGCTTTTATAGACGGAGCCACTGGTGACATATACATAAATGTGGATAAATCAGCAGCGAGTGGTAAAGTAGCTGTGTATTCGCACGAATTATTACACGCAATAGCTAAGCAATCCATTGGTGACAATGCCGCCAATAAAGCCGGCGAACAGTTACTTACATGGCTTGAAAGCAACACGACAGAAACCGCTTCTTACATTAAAAACAAGCTAGATGTTTTTTACAAAGAAGGTGATACAAAAGACGCCGCATACTACGAAGAAGCAATGAATGCTCTTTCGGATTATATTGCAGAAGGCAACCAAATAGATTTAGGTGCTCTCACTCAGATTAATTTGTTCCTTAATAAAGTGTTTTCTGATTCATCTCCTCAGCTAAGTATAGAAGACGGTGCTCAAACCTTTGCTTTTATAGCAGAATACGCGAACAAAAACCGAACGAACAAAACAAAGCAAATTATAAAAAGCTTTGTTGACGAGGCCAAAGGCTTAGACGAAGAAGAAGCTCCGGTTAGTGACAAAAAATCTAAATCGCTACTTAGCGATATTAACGCTCTTGTACCAGAATCTGTGCAAACACAGGAGCAGTTCTTTGACCGTAAAGTATTCAACCCTATATATAATGACGGCAAGCTACACCCGGCTATAGCTAATTATATTCGCTCGCGCTCTGTAAGTAAAGAAGAAGCGCAGAAGATTATAGAAAGCGTTGGTGATCGTTTAATTAACTTTAACCCAGAAGCTAAGCGCAAGTCGGGCGATGCTAGAATAACATTAGGCGAATTTATATTCTCCAACGTTAACTTCGGAAAGCTAGATGCTCGTAAAGCATTATTTGAAGAAGGGCAGGAACGCGCACAGACAGAAAGTACAGATAGCGAAACAGCTAAGCAAGTAGTAGCTAGAGAGGAAACATCCGCCCCTGTAGCTGAAAAACCAGTATATAAAAGCTTAATACAAAGACGCATAGTTGATGCTGATGTATTAGAATCTATAAAAGCTAAAGTAAAGTCGACTGTGCGGGTTATGAAAACGCGCATGGACGAATCTGTTTCTAAAAACGTTACGGTAAAACCTTATATTGCTGAGCTGCGTAAAGCTATGGGCAAGCAGGCTGATATTGACTTAAAGAAAGCTATGGGCGGTAAGAAAGACGGTCAGCTCCGTAAATTCTTATTACGCAATAAAGCGGCTATACTAGAAAACATGACCACCACTTATCTTATGACTGCAATGCCGAACGCTGTTCAAAAGAAAGTTGACGGGGTGTGGACAAGTGACTGGAAAGGCAAAAAGATTGATAGAGAGACTGTAGACACGGACAAAGCGGGGCGTACATCAGGTGCAGAGCTTGTTAGAAGACTACCTAACGCGTCAACTAGATTATCGGATGCTGATTACTTGTCTAATATTTTAGACGCTTCAGGGTCTCCTATACGCGGCCGTAAAGAATCTTTAGCAAAAGCTATAGCGGAAGAACTTTCATTTGATATTATCAACGATGCTTTGCAAGACCCCAGTAGCGAGATTAGACAAGCTTACGAAAACAGACAAGAGCTTTTAGGCACTGAGTTAAGTAATGCTTTTGTGCAAGAGGTAGCGAGAGATGTTGAAAGAGGCAGTGTAAAAAGATCCGCCTCCATAAGAGCTATGTCCCTTGCGCAAAGAATGGTATGGGAGAGCAAGCGTGATGAATTTTCAAAACGAATGGTTGGCGTGGATGAAGACTATTCTATCCGTTCAATTAGAAACGACTTAAAAGCGGTTTATGGAGACACGTTCACCGCTAAACAATATTCTGACTTAGCTAAGGACTTACATAAAATATTTAAGTCCATAAAAAGAATAGATATAAAAGAGCTAGGTATTGCTAAAGAAGACATCTCTGGCATACTTAAAGACATTGATAATGACATTGACTTTGTAGAAAATGTTCACAAAATGACCGGCGCTTCTGCGACTGTTGCTGATTTATTCAGAAGCAGAGCTAAAATAGCGGAATCTAAAGAAGCGATTGTTGACATACTAAAATTAAACAATGTACCCGCTGCGGTGGCTAAATCTTTTATGGCTCGCACATTTGCCAACTCTGGTAGAATCGGCGTATTTAAAAAAGACGGTACAGTCAAAAAAGACTCTAGACAAGATTTCTTTTATAATGTAGCAGACGTACAGAACGCTCTTGTAGGTGAAGGTAAGCCTTACACACAAGAGGAATGGGATAATGCTGAAACAATGGTAGCGAGCGCTGACGTTAAGGTAAGCTATTTAAATGGCAAGTTTGAAAATTCTGCTGAATTGCAGGCACAAGACGCGGCTACAGCAAATGCAGCATGGGAGCTAACCAGCACTATAGTTAAAGGGCTTAAAAACTACAGCCCAGATGTCCAGGCAATGGTTATTGCAGCGATGAATTCCGGTACAAATACAGTAGCTAGGGTAGCTGCTCCGGTTACACATATAGCTGAAGGGGCAACTTCTAAAAACACTAAAAGTTACAGATACGAACACGCAACGCCGGCCCGCGCTATTTTAGCTTTAATGTTTAAAAGTTATGTGCAGGGGGACAAATCTATAAACATGGATGCCCTTAAAGCAGATTATAAGGTAGCTATTATACCATTAGCTATGGACAAAGTTGTTACTGCTTCCGGCTTTGCCGCTCGCCAGGCTATTGGCTATGTTCCTGGGCAAACCCCTTGGTATAAAAGATATTACAACATATTTACTTTAGGTAAAATCCAATACGCTTTAAAGCCTTTTGCAGGCGGTGAATTAATAGGTGAAAAATACGCTAAAGCTTACAATACTAAACAATCTTTTGACGTTAACTCTAAACAGTATTTAAAAGCTGTTAAAGACGTTAAGGCTGTAGAAACTATCAAAGCGTCTAAATCTATAGATACTTCGCTAAGCAAAGAGTTTAACAATATACTTGAACGTAAAACAGGTGTTGAATCATTTAAAACTTTCTCCAAAGTACAGGCTCAAATGCGCGGTGCAGGTAAAGGTAAATTCAAATTCTTTGTAGCGCCTAATGTTGAAGACTTCCGCGGTTTAGTTAACTATGCTTTTGCTGGTAAAGGCAAGCAAGGTGAAGCAGACATGAAATGGCTTGAGGATAACCTAATGACACCGTATGCTAAAGGTGTTGCAGCTATTGATGGTATCCGCCAGCAAATTAAACGTGACTTCAGAACCGCTGTTAAAGCATTCCCTCAGCAGTACAGATTGCTTAATAAAGAAATTGATAAGTCTGGTTTTACTTACGACCAAGCACTACGCGCTTATTTATGGAAGAAAGCGGGTATTAAAGTTCCTGGTTTATCACAAAAAGACGCGAAGATTCTTGACGATGCTATTAAGGCATTTCCTGAGTTAATCGAATTCGGTGAAGCTATGCTAGTCGTTGCTCGCAGAGACCAATGGATGGAACCAGGTGATTACTGGCAAGCTGGTACATTGTTATCGGATCTTAATAGCATGACCGAAAAGGTTGGGCGTAAAAAGTATTTAGAAGAGTTTATAGCTAATGCTGATGCGATATTTACAGAAGATAACTTAAATAAAATTGAGGCACTCTACGGTAAGCCACACCGCGAAGCTATTGAAGATGCACTGTACTCCATGAAAAACGGTACAAACCGTAATGCTGGTAACAACAAACAAGTAAATGCTTGGTTAAACTGGATAAACGGTTCTACAGGGGCAATCATGTTCTTCAACCGTCGTTCGGCATTGTTACAGATGCTATCGTTCACCAACTTTATTAACTGGTCCGACAATAATATATTGAAAGCCGGTGCAGCCTTTGCTAATCAAAAGCAATACTGGGCTGACTGGGCAATGATATTTAACTCGGATAAACTTAAGGAACGTCGTGGTGGACTTAAACAGGACGTAAGTTCTGATGAGATAGCTAGCATTGCGAATGCAAGTAAGAACAGCCCTCAAGCTATAT
>Ga0208767_1002764_pt1 | contig 13043 bp, 20 predicted proteins | sample VirMetDEL_Mar_21_FD_184514 | JGI IMG/M metagenome (GOLD analysis project Ga0208767, IMG submission 184514) | Aqueous microbial communities from the Delaware River and Bay under freshwater to marine salinity gradient to study organic matter... | ecosystem: Environmental > Aquatic > Marine >... | reverse complement strand
GAGATCATGCAATATACCCAGATTGTAGACAAGAATTTAGAGATGCAGATGATGCAGCTTTTAGAATGGGAAATTGGGATGCTGATAAAGTAGGTTATTTTACACCATATCTTGAAGGAGATAAATTTACTATTTTACAAGATGGAGAAATATTATGTAAAGAACTAAATTTAGAATTTGATGAAGTGTATAAACGTACAAATACTTCATACAAACCTATCCAAATCATTTCATCCTCAGGAGATAATTGGTATTCAGATTACAAATCAGCTTCCTCTGTTGAGCGAGTAGAAGCATTTATTAAATTAGGAAGACCTGATCCGGTAGCATATGCTGATGAAACTGGTCCTGTAACTTGGGAAACAGCAAAAATATACGTGGAACAAGTACTTTCTGAATATGAAAAAGAACAATTAAATATTAAATAATGTCAAAACATCAATCAACAAAACTATTTGATGGATTTAGTACAGTATTCCGTCAATGGAGAGCAGAAGGAACACATTGTAGATTTTTACATGGTTATGGAATTTCTTTTAGAGTAACATTTGAAGGCAAACTTGATCATAGAAATTGGGTATGGGATTTTGGAGGTATGAAAAGAGCTAAAACTCAAATAGATGGTATGTCTCCAAAAGTATGGATGGATTATATGTTTGATCATACACTTATTGCTGCAAATGATGACCCAGAATTAGATTCATTTAGAATGATGGATGCTCATGGTTTAATCCAATTAAGAATTATTGATGATACTGGTGCAGAAAAATTTGCTGAATATATTTACCATAAATTAAATGAATTTGTTCAGGAAGAAACAAATGGTAGAGTACAAGTAGTACAAGTAGAATTTATGGAACATAATAAAAATACTGCAATTTATGGAGAATAAAAGATCATATTGGCAGGTTACAACCACTTTTGGTTATATTAATTTTAAATACATTTTAACAAAATGAAAAGAATATTATACTTTTCCGCAGGATGGTGTGGACCCTGCAAAACCCTAGCCCCTAAAATACAAAAGTTAATGAATGAGGGTTTGAACATTCAAAAAGTTGATGTAGATTCAAATCCATCACTTGTAGCAGAATATGGAGTTCGAAATATACCTACATTGGTATTTGAAAAAAACGGACAACAAATCACAAAACAAGTAGGAGTAATAACAGAATCACAAATTAGAGAAACATGGAATCAACTTTAGGAAGAATAGAAGATTATAATAAAGTACTCCCAATTGTAGAGTTATATAGGTGCGTTCAAAGTGAGGGGTCTCGCTTTGGACGCCCTACAATTGCGGTAAGAACAACAGGCTGCACTCATAGATGCTATTTTGGAGAAGGAGGATGGTGCGATAGTTGGTATACCTCTATACACCCAGAAAAAGGTACTTTCACATTTCAAGATATAATCAATATTTATGATGAGAACCCCCATATCAAAGAAATGATGTTAACCGGGGGAAGCCCTACAATGCATGGGAAGTTAGTGAATGAATTGACCTACTTTGCCCATGAAAGAGATATTATCATTACTATTGAAACTGAAGGTTCGCATTTCCTTCAAACAGAGTATCCGATTGATCTTATATCTCTTAGCCCTAAATTTGATAATTCAGTTCCAAAATTGGGCGTGCCTACCCCTAATGGCACTATTACTGATGAGAAAATGATCAAACAACACAATAAATTTCGTTTGCATCATGAAAACATTAAAAAAACATTAGAGTATCACAAAGATTACCATTACAAACCAGTATGGGATGGTACTGAATACAATTTAGAAGAAATTGAGGAATTCAGAGTACTACATAATATTCCAAAAAATAAAACATTTATTATGCCTGCTGGAGATACAAGAGAGGAATTAGTTAAAATGTATCCTTTAGTATTTGAAATGTGTGCTGAAAAAGGGTATAACATGACAGGTAGAGATCACATAATTGCATTTGACACAGAAAGAGGAGTATGATTGAGATAGTAAAGCAACAAATCAAATGGGAAGAAATTAACTTACTAGTTGAAAATCTTGCTCAAAAAATAGAAATCTCCAACACTCTAATAAAAGATATATTTGGTCTACAACGAGGAGGATTAATCCCAGCTGTTATGCTATCTCATAGATTAGGTATTCCTATGAGTAAAGGTACTATTTCCCCAAACACCTTAATAGTGGATGATATTTGTGATAGTGGGGAAACATTTAAAGAGGTTTTTAATAGATATCAAACAGAATACAGTTTTGCTTTTTATTTAAAAACAGCATGCCTCCATTATAAACCCCACACCTCAATTTATTCACCTTCATTTTATGCAAGTGAATGGGTGAGTGACGATTGGATTATATATCCTTGGGAGAGAGAGGATTCAAAAGCTATTCAAGATTATAAAATATAACTTGGATTCTTATAAAAAAATACTTATATTTAAAACAAAAATAGTTATATGGTAGAAAATAAAAGACGTAAAAAACACGAAGATATTGAGTGTGTTTCTGCTGGAATGGCAAATGGTGTTGCTGTTGGTTTCCCATTTACAGACAGTGAAAAGTTAAAAATGGTTGATGAAGCTGAAGAAGCATTTGGTAAATTTTTAGATGCTCTAAAAGTTGATTGGAGAAATGATCCTAACTCAATGGAAACACCTCGTAGAGTTGCTAAAGCATACGTTTATGATTTGTTTAAAGGCCGATATGAAAATTTTACAGAAATTACTTCATTCCCCTCAGATGGTTATGATGGTGTAATTATTGAAAGAAACATCCCATTAACCTCAATGTGCTCACATCACCACCAAACAATTAGAGGTGTTGTGCATATTGGATATGTTGCAGGAGCAGATGGTCAAGTAATTGGTTTATCCAAATTAAACCGAATTGTAGAACATTTTGGTAGAAGAGGAGCAATCCAAGAACAATTAACCTCAGCAATCCACCAAGCAGTTGATAAAGTTACAGAAGGTAATAAAGGTGTTATTGTAACTGTTGTTGCAACACATAATTGTGTATCATGTAGAGGTATTAAACATCAAGGTGCTGCTATGATCACAACAAAAGCATCAGGTGTGTTTATGGAAAATGATAATTTAGTAAGAAAAGAATTTTTTGATTCATTAAAAATTAACAATGGAGGACACCAGATCTAAAGAGGAAATACTTTCTTTAATAGAGATTGAATTACAATCAAATTTACACCTTTTGATAGATCCAAAAAAGAAAAATAGTTTAACTCAATCTCGAATAAATGTTTGGAAGGATTTAGTAAAAGATCGTATATATTATCATTTAATAGAAAATAAATAAGTTATGAATAATGCATTTAAAAAAGTACCTTTTATAGACGAGGTAGAAAGATTTAATTCCCAAATGGGAAAAGGATGGCAAAACAGAGAAACACCAACAATTAACAAAGATGATGCTGATTTTGTTATCAATTTCATTCAAGAGGAACTTGATGAATTGAAAGAAGCAGTAGAGGAAAATGATATTGTAGGTATACTTGATGCTATTTTAGATATCACTTATGTTGGATTAGGAAATGGAGCACTTGTATTTGGAATCAAAGACAAAATAATCCCAGGATACACAGAGGTACAAGCATCCAATATGTCCAAAATCTGTAAAACATTAGCTGAGGCAGAAGAAACTGTAAAATTGCGTTCCGAACAACAAGGTGAGCCATGTCATTTTGAGGAAAAAGATGGAATGTATGTTGTGTACCGTACACGAGATATGAAAGTAATGAAATCAGTAAATTATTTTGCTCCAAACCTCCGTGCTCTATTTACAGCACAAGAAGTAGAACAATGTAAAACAAAATAAATGAGTTATAAAAAGTGTTTTGCTGAGCGTGCTGGTAATAACCAGTACAAGATACATTTATGGGAAGATTCAGGATACAGTACACAAAAATGGTCTTATCCTGCTTACATTGAATGTTCTGAAACTCAATCCACTCTAAAAGGATTAAATGGAGAACACTTAAAAAGAACACTCAAATGGGAAAGAAATGATCCCACCCTTCATTTTCATGATATGGCTCCTTATCAACGCTTTTTAATTGATAAGTATGGATTGAATGATGAACCTTCTCAAACACACAGAGAAATATTCTTTGATATTGAGATTGAAATGGGAGAGGCTCTAACCCCAGAATATATTCAATCAGCACCTAAAAAAGTTACCTCCATTGCATGGTACGATAAGCAAGTAGATCAATGGGGTATTTTAATTTTGGATGAAAAGAAGAAATTAAAAAGAACAAAAGCAAAAAACCGGGAAATTCTTCCCGTAGATAGTGAGGAGGAACTCTTAGCAAAATGGATAGAAAAACTTAGAGAAATCGACCCAGATATTATTGTAGGATACAACAGTGATTACTTTGATATTCCTTACCTCTACTATCGTTGCTGTAATGTTTTAGGTGAGGATATGGCCTCATACTTTTCCCCTATACAAAAAGTAAAAGAACGCAAAGATTATAAAACAGGCATATTCTATAATTCAGATCAACCAATTGAGATTGCTGGATTAGAATCACTTGATTATATGCGTTTGCATAAAAAATATAGTTGGGAGGATGAACCTAGCTGGAAATTGGATGCTTTAGGGGAAAAATATGCTGGCTTAAATAAAATAGAGTATAATGGATCTTTAGATAGATTATTTGAGGAAGATGTTTATACTTTCATTCAGTACAACTTTCGTGATGTTGAAATACTTGTAGAATGGGATAAAAAATCCCAATACCTTGCTTTAACAAAAAACCTAGCACACAAAGGAAAAATCAATTATAGTGAGGTATATGCCTCCTCTAAAATACATGATGGGGCTATTTCAGCATATCTATTATCTCAAGGTATAGTTCCACCACCACGTGATAGAAATCCTATTGTAAAGAAAAACTATGCAGGTGGTTATTTATTTTGCCCTAAAGCAGGAATATACCGGTATATGTTTGATGAGGATTTAACTTCACTGTATCCCTCCATCATTATGTCTTTAAACATTGGTAAAGAGACTTTAATAGGGAGGATAGTGGATGCAAATGATAGAAACAATAGGTTAGGTTTAAATGATTTAAAACAAAGAGACCCTGAAGAAAAATTGCTAGTTGAAAATGCTAAAAGAAAATCCGCTAGAGTAGCTGTTAAAGACCTTATAGAAAAAATAGAGGGAGGTAAATGGGCTATTTCCGCAAACGGAGTATTCTTTAGAACAGATATCAAATCAGTACTATCAATCATTTTGGATAAATGGTTTAATGAAAGAGTAGACTATAAAAACAAAATGAAAAAATCATACAAATCAGGTGATACTGAGGGAGGTGAAAAGTACCATTTACTGCAATATACAATGAAAATCTTATTGAACAGTTTATATGGTGCCACAGCTTTAAAATCATTCAGATATGGTAATGTAATATTGTCTGAAGCCATTACTTTAAGTGGTCAGCGTATTATTCAAGAAAGTGCTTTAGTAGCAAATAGACATATGAATCGTGTGATGAGAGGTGAAGAAGAATTAACTCTTTAAAAAAGTATAATATTTATAATAAAATATCTTAATAAAAATAAAATGAACAAAGAATTTTTACACATGCAAAAACTTGCTGGTATTATCACTGAAGGTGAGTATAAGGAGAAAATAGAAGAATTTAATGCTAATTATGGCCCTGGAAGTGCAACCTACCCAGGGAATATAAGTGAAGAAGATGATTATGACGTTGAAGATACTATAAAACATCCAAAGGGGATGGAAGCTAAAGTATATAGTAACGGGATTATTGAATTTTGTAAAGATGGTAAAAGACAAAGCGCTTATAAATTTAGTAGTCCATTTTCTAGAAAAGGAGGATTTGAAAAAGTTAAAAAATATTTTGAAGACAATCCAGAAAAAGATATTACTAAATATGATATATTTAATTCCTCCGGTATAAAATATGCTGGAACCCTTTTATCCATTAATAAGTCTTCTTCAGATACATGTGGTGAGGAGGGATTAAAAACTATTAGTTGGGCTAGATAAATTAAAATAACTTAATAAAAAACAAATGAACAAAGAATTTCTACACATGCAAAAACTCGCTGGTATTATCACAGAAAGTGAGTATAAGGAGAAAGTAAATGAAAACCCCGATGGATATGATATAAATGACGTTCCACTTGCAGTAGAAAAAGAAGGTGGTATTGAAAAATTTATAAATAAAAATTCAAGTAGATATCTATCCCTTCAAATAAACCCAGGAGTGACCCAAACATCAAAGGACTGGGAAAGAAAAAAATTAACAATGGGATTTAATTGGAATAATGGTGGTTTGGCTTGGGTTGATGAAAACAATGCATTACATTGTATGCCACCACAATCCCATAATAATGATGAGTTTATCATAAACGCTGTATATGATTACTTAAAATCCAAAGGATATACAACAAATTATGGTATTCCAGTCCCGTGTGGTAGAAACCTAAATTAAAATAACTTAAATAAACTCTTATAGAAAAGCTTGCTTACCAGCAGGCTTTTTTTTATCTTTAAAACAAAAACTATGTTAAGTAAACAATCAATTCGTGGTAATGTTAAAATTTACATTGAACAAGAATTAGCCACAAAACAAGAAGTACTCCAATTAAGTGAAAATTGGAGTGAAAAAGAAGAAACCTTATTTAGAAAAATGTTAAAACAAGGTGGACAATTTAAAATACAAGGTGTAAAATTCAATATTTCCGCAAAAGAAATTATATTTGATTCAAAAGGAAATGTTGCAGTAATTCAAACCCCACTTGATCATTCAGGGGATGATGTTGATTTAGAATATTTGTTGTAATATGAAGCATATAGAGGAAGTACCATGGTGGATATGTGATGAAGGTGATGTGAATTACTGTTCTTATGTTGATACAGACAGTAACTATTTTCATGCAGAGCCACTCTTAAGACACCTTCATCCTAATTTTGATGAAATGGAGGAGGATCAAAAAGATGAAGCACTTGAGAAAATAGCTCTATATTATCAAGATTATATTACAGATTCCTATAACACTTTAGCAACTGATTGCTTTAATGTTCCCACACACCGCTTAGAAATGAAAACAGAGTGTGTTATCCGCTCAGCATACTTTAGAGCAACTCGTAGATATGCACAATGGATTACAAAACAAGAGGGTATAACAAAGGAAAAACTAGATGTAAAAGGTTTAGAGTTTAAAAAAGCTAACTTTCCACCTGTACTAGGAAAATTCTTTAAGCAAACACTTGTTGATGTATTGAAAGGAGCCACGCAAGAGGAAATAGATAAACGCGTTAAAACGTTTAAAACTCAAATTCTGGATGGTACTATACCCTTAACAAAACTAGGTAATCCTACGGGAGTTAAAAAACTAAATAAATACATTGAGCGCAAACCACGAGCTGGAGAAATGTTTACTGTAATGGCAAAAGGTGCTCCTGCAAACGCTAAAGCAGCAGCAATTTACAATGACTTAATAAGATTCTGGGGATTAAGTAAAAAACATTCATATATTGTACAAGGAGATAAGATAAAGTATATTTACTTAAAACAAAATCCATACAGAATAGATGCATTAGGATTCTTAGATTTTGATCTACCAGATAAAATAGTTGATTTTATGGAAGAATATGCTGATAGACAGAAAATATTTGATTCTATATTATTGAATAAATTGGAGGGTTTTTATGATGATTTAGGATGGAGTTTAAATTTGAACCCTTACAAAGAAATGTTTTTTAATTTTTAAAATATGATAAACAAATTAGTTTTACAAAATGTTATAAACAAATATCACTTAGGTGAGATTGAGCAAGTTAAGTGGAAAACATCCAACAAAACACTTTCCATTGACTTTATGACTCTAAACAAAGAGGTTATAGGAAATATAACACATAAAGATTTTGATTTAGAGGATAGTGAGTTAGCGATATATGAAACAAAACGATTACTCAATTTACTTTCCATCACACAAGGTGATTTGCTTTTTAATTTAGAGAAAACAAAATCAATTTATACAAAAATCCACTTTGCGGACACCAACTTTAACTTAACATATGCCCTTTCCGATCCCTTACTTATTGGAAAAGTAGGTTCAGTAACAGAACCAGAATGGGATGCTGTTTTACCTTTAGAAAAAGAATACATTGATAATTTAATTAAAGCAAAATCTGCTTTAACAGGTATATCTACTTTAACTCTTACCATTGAAACAGATTTGAATGGAGATAATATGTGTGTATTTACTTTTGGAGATGAGCAGGGCCACAACAATAAAATCACTTATCAATTATATGGTGATATTAAAAAAGATACTATCTCCCTCCCATTCAATTCAGATATGCTGAAAACTATTTTAAACGTAAATAAAGATTTAGAAAATGGAACAATGTATTTGAGTTATAAAGGATTAATGAAATTAGAGTTTGAGATTGAAGGAACTCAAAGTACTTACTATATGATTCGTAAAGAACAGAGTGCTTTTTAAAAAACCATATATGTATCAATATAACAAGACTTTAGGGCACCGTTATATTTTTTATTAACCCGAGTAGCTTAGGCACTCACAAAATTTAAGTGATATGAGTACACTAAAATTAACACCGTTTGACATTCTATATCGCAATTTTTTCCAAAGCGATTTAGATTTTACCCCCGCGATGCAATCCAAAGCATCCCACCCACTAGATATTTACTATAAAGATGATGGACTATATTTTGATATAGCCTGTATTGGTCTTACCAAAAAAGACTTGGATATTAATATAGAGGGTGATACATTAAGAATAAAGTATGAAAAACCTGACACCCAAGAAGATTATTCAGGAACTATCTATAAAGGATTAACAAAAAAATCCTTTAATTTAGGTTATAGAATATCCTCAAAGTATAATTTAACAGAGGCTTGGGCTGGAATGGAGAATGGATTATTAAAAATCTTTATCCCTATAGCAGAAGAAGCAAAACCAAAAGTTTTAAAAATTAAGTAAAAAAAGTGCCCTAAAGCTTGTTTTCTTAAAATAGTTTTCATATATTACAGTTATAAATTTTAAATAAAGTTATGGTAGAAACAAAACGAAGAGGACGTCCCTCCAAAGACACATCAGATTCAAATAGTAATGTTTATACAATAAAAGATCCTTTAATGGAGCCTTTCCACATTGTAAAAGACCCTAGCAATTTTACAGTAATTGAAACATCAATTTCCACTCGTGGATTTGCTGGTAAAAAAGCAACTGGAAAGGAAAATGAAAAAACTGTAGGATACTTTACAAGTTTTAAACATGCTTTGAATTGCATTGCAAAAGAAAAATTTCACACCTCCCAAAATGAATATTCATCTATAAAAGAATATATTGAATCATGGGATGAAGTAAAAACAGGATTAGAAACACTATTAAATAAAGTTAACATATGAGTTTAGAAGCACTATTTGATGCGGTTATAGTAAAACCAATCGAGGAAGAAGAAACAATGTATGGTTCCATTGTTGTACCAGATGCAGGAAAAGACAGAAACGAACGTGGAATTGTAGTAGCTGCAGGGCCAGGTAAACAAACAGCAACTGGCCATTTTATTGAAACCACAGTAAAAGAAGGAGATATAGTAATTTTACCTACAATGGGATTCTCAAAATTAGAATATGATAAAGAGGAATATTTCATTGGCCCAGAAAATCAGATTTTAGCACGTATTAAAAAACAAGACAATGAGTAAGAAAATTGAATTTGGAGCAGAAGCTCGTAAAAAAGTAGTAAAAGGTATAGATACCTTAGCTGATGCAGTTGTTTCCACCTTAGGTCCTAATGGTAGAAATGTTGTATACGTGGAAAATGGAATGGTTGTCTCCACAAAAGATGGAGTATCAGTTGCACGTCAAATTGCAAAACTAGAGGACCCAATTGAGGATTTAGGAGCACAACTTGTAAAACAAGCAGCAATAAAAACAGCTGATCATGCTGGAGATGGTACAACTACCTCTACTTTATTGGCACGTGAATTGGTAAAAGGTGGTTTGAACCGTTTAAATGATGGTGCAAATGCTGTTGAAATTAAGAGAGGAATTGATAATGCAGTAAAACAGGTATTATCCTCTTTAAAAACCAATTCAGAGAAAATTACTTCTGAAGAACAACTTGAACAAATTGCTACCATTTCAGCAAATAATGATCCTGAAATTGGAAAACTTATTTCTAGAGCAATGGAAAAAGTAGGTAGAGAGGGAGTTGTGTATATTGAGGAATCAAAAACCGATGAAACTTACTTAGAGGTAGTAGAGGGTATGCAGTTTGAAAGAGGATACAAATCACCTTACTTTGTTACAAACAACAATACAATGTCTGCTCTTTTGAATGATGTATTTGTTTTGATTGCTGATCATCGTTTCACACAAGTAAAAGAATTACTTCCTATTTTGGAGGGTGTTTCTCAAAAAGGTAAATCACTTTTGATCATTGCGGAAGATATTGATGGAGAAGCATTAGCAACTCTTATTGTAAACAAAATGAGAGGTACTTTAAAAGTTGCTGCTGTTAAAGCCCCAGATTTTGGAGAACGTAGAAAACTCATTTTAGAGGATATAGCTATTTTGACAGGTGGAACCGTGTTTGATAAAGACAAAGGTATGAAACTTGAAAAATTCAACTGGGAATGGTTTGGGGAAGCCAAAACAGCTACAGTAACAAAAGAGAAAACCACTATCATTGATGGTAAAGGTACAGAAGAAGCAATCACACAACGTGCTGAGGAATTAGAGGAACAAATTCGTAAATCACAAACTCCATTTGAAATGGAAAAACTACAAGAACGTTTATCAAAATTTGTAGGTGGAGTTGCTTTGGTACACGTAGGTGGAAGTACTGAAACAGAAATGAAAGAAAAGAAAGACAGAGTAGATGATGCCCTACACGCTACTCAATGTGCTTTAGAAGATGGAATTGTACCGGGTGGAGGAGCTGCATTATTGTATGCTAGAGAAAATATCCAAACAGAGAAAGATTCAACAGAAGATTTCAAGTATGGTCAAAAACTAGTATATGAGGCATGTGGTAAACCGTTTGAGCAAATTTTAATCAATGCAGGTTATACAGAAACAAATGCAAAAATGATTGCAAGTTATGATTTAAAACCCTCAACCAAAAAAGTGGATTTGTGGAAAGGGTACAACATTAAAACATGCTCAACAACTAACATGAAAGAGGCAGGTATCATTGATCCCCACAAAGTTACCAAAAATGCCTTATTAAATGCCTCCTCCATCGCAGGTACCATTCTATTAACAGAATGTACAATAGTTGATAAACCAGAGGATAACAATGAATCACAACCAATGATGGATCCTTCAATGATGATGTAATGAAAACAGAAAAAGTAGAATACAATGAACTAATTGCTACCCGAGTGCCCCCAGGTGATTCCTGGACACTCGTGGAGGACAGAAACAAAGTAATCCATAAAACACTTACGGATGCTTTAGAGGCATGGTTTGAAAACAATCAGGAAAATGTTGAATTTCGTTTAGCACCTTTAGACAGTAAACTTTATGTGATACGAACGGAAGAAAAAGAAATAAAACCTGAACCAACAAAGCGATACAACATATATGGGGACTATGAATAGGTCCCCTTTTTCCCATATTTATAATAAAAATAAAAAATGAACAAAGAATTTCTACATCTTCAAAAACTCGCTGGTATCATCACAGAAAGTGAGTACAAATCCCAATTAAATGAAAATCAATTTGAAATGGTAGGATCTGATGTTGATGAAATTTTAGATGCTATTAGTTTAGTTAATGGAGAAAATATAGCTAAACTTAAACCTTTAGCTATTAAAGTTGAACTTGATAATAGTGAAGACGTTCAAAAAATTAATTCATTTTTAGAAGAAAGAGGATTTAAAAGCAAAATTATATAAAACAAAATATAGAGGGCAAGGAAGATGAAATTAACAGATATTTTACGCCAAATAAATGAAGAGGAAGAGGATAATAAAGGACAAGAGTTTAATACCCCAAAAAATATGACTCTAAGTTCTCCTTCTATCCCTGTAGCTAAATTAGAGGATTATCTTAATGATAGTTCAAATTATGGAATGTATTCCCGAAATGTTCAAAACGTAGGAAGTGCTGCTTTGCAATCTAGAATAGAACAAGAAAAAGCTAAAATTTTTGGCCCTACAGGAAAAAATATTAGAGATAGAACCCCCACAGCAAAAGTAGCAAAAGCAAAAGAATTATGGAATGCCGCTGATGCTGAATGGAGAAAAGATAAAGCAAAAGATATTAAAAGTCGTTTTCCTGAATTTGATATTAATGGGTGGGAAGAATTAGAATTTGATGAATTACCTAAAGAGGCTAAAAAATATAACGTATTTTGGGATTTTATTACAGGACCTAAATTAGATGCTCTTATAGCTAAAGTTGAATCTGAATTTTCAACTCCTGAAAAATCTTTAAATTGGAAAGAAGAAGATGGACGACTAGTATTCCCCCCAGATACTAATCCTAACTTTAATCAAATTACTAAAATTGTTAATACTGTAATGAAAAGTGTAGGTATTCCAGAAAAAGAATACCTATTAAAACCAGAAGAGATAAAAGGATTTACTTTACCAAAACAAGAAATCCCATCAACACCTCAACCTGCAGGTCCATCTATTTTAACTCTTACTTTAGACCCAGATAAAATTAAGGGTAAAAAACCTGAGTTAAATGCAATGATTAAATTATTACAAAATACATACGATAAAAACTTTGATTACAATAAAGATACTAATGTAATTAAGATTACAAATATCAAACCTGAAAAAAGAGGTGATATTAGAAGTCAGTTTGTTAAATTTTTAAAATCGCAAACTCCAATTAAAGAAGAACAAGATTGGGAAATGCGTAGAATGCTTGTTAGAGCTGGAATTATAAAATAACTTAAGAAGCTTGCCTAGTGCAAGCTTTTTTTGTATATTACGGTTATTAAAAATAAGTTATGACAGAAAACAGTTTACTGGTAGAAAAGTATCGTCCTACCACTTTAGAAAA
>Ga0208767_1002761_pt1 | contig 13045 bp, 17 predicted proteins | sample VirMetDEL_Mar_21_FD_184514 | JGI IMG/M metagenome (GOLD analysis project Ga0208767, IMG submission 184514) | Aqueous microbial communities from the Delaware River and Bay under freshwater to marine salinity gradient to study organic matter... | ecosystem: Environmental > Aquatic > Marine >... | reverse complement strand
GTCTGCCTCTGGCGTTGTGGTCTCGGTGCGTCTGGCCTTGTGTCTGGTGTTGTCCATGTCTATGCCCTCCCGTAAAGCGTTAGCCATGCGATGCTGATGCGCTGGCCCATGTTGTTTGAATACTTGGCCACACACTGTCCGCCATGTCCTATCATGTCGCCGCTCTTGTGCGGGTCTTGTGTGTGCGGCTCCAGTGTGATGCCGCGTTCACCGCACCAATCCTCGAAGCTGTCCATGTCCTGAAATTCCCGTCTAAGCATGTGCCACCTCCCTTTCTGCTACCATCTCGGCATAGTCCAGCGCGGCGAATGCCTCGATGTCAAAGCCGTCAAACATCTCTGAGATGCGGTCCTTGTATTCTGCCACCAAGGCTTGCGCCATGATTGCCGATGCCTTGACGTGCAAAGTATCCGCCACCGTGTAGCGGTCTGGCTTTTCCAGCGCGTCGAGAACATGCTTCACTGCAAAATACTTCGCCGCGTCGTTGATGGTCATGCCATGCGCCCGGCCGTACTGGCCGGACCGGTGCTGTTTCTCATAGTCGCGTTCTACCTTGAACAGGTTTTCGCGGTAATGTTCCCACCGGACAAAATTCAGGCCATACAGGCGGCCATAGCCGTCTGCGATTAGTTTGCGCTGTTTCGTTGTGATTGCCATTTTATACCCTCCAAGGTTGGCAGTTGCGTTGTGGGTGGCTTCACCCTCTCACGGCATACATGATGCAGTCAGAGGGTGGCAGGGTTGCCCCTGCCGCCTGCTTTAGTATGTTTCGGCCAAGTATTGCCGGAGCCTTTCCATGTGCTGTTGCTGGCTTGTTTGGTCCGGGTCGGTGGCCTTGGCTTGGCGTAGGATATCCCGCGCTGCTTCATCCTCCAGTACCAGAAACGGATTGACCGTGGCTTCGGTGCAGATTGCATAAAATTCGGTGCGTGTCATTGTTTCACCCTCCAGTGACGTTGAACATGATTCACATATGGCGCACTGGTTGCGCTATGTCAATAGCAAAAAGCACAGGCAAGCAAAAAAGTTTACAGCGCCGTAAATAGTGGGTATTGTTAGGGCTCAACATCGGAGGGATAAGCAATGATAAAGCTATTGGTTACGGTCTGTCTGCTATCGGCTGGCAATGACGCTGCATGCTTCGAGCTGGCCAGCACTGACCAGTTTAAGACAATGGGGCAGTGTCACGACATGCGCGAAAGGATGGTGCGTGAGACATGGCAGTTGAGACGTGACGGTAACGTGCTAGGCAGTGCGCGTTGCGTTGCCGAACTGGAAGGATGATGAATGGCGATGATGGTTACTGTGATGGTGTGATGATGGTGTGTTGAGTGTGTCAGCACACACTGCGAAGACACATCAACGCGCGGCAATGTATATAGAGTGACATATCTGCCACAGTGTTGCGCCAGGGCAACAGTGACATAACGGCAACAGTGTTGCAGAAACGCAACAGGAGGGGGGATGCTCACAGACCGGTACACCCCAGCAGTCGGGGCCGTCGTCTATGTGTGTTAATTGTCCCCTACACACTCACGGAGAAAGCATGGGCAAGATTACAAAGGCAAACACCACCGAGGTCATACAGCTACTGAGCGAGGGCTACAGCCTTGCCAAAGCCTGTGAGAAGACTGGCATTAGCCGTGCTGGCGCTTACAAGCGTATGAGGGCTGATGAGGAGTTTCGGGCCGCTGTGTACACGGCAAGGGCTGAGAGCGCTGAGAAGGCTTTGGAGGAGCTTGACGGCATGTATCTAAACGCACTAGAGGGGCGGCGGAGGTATGACCCCAACATATTACGGGACTATGCGCAACACGTGCGCTGGCGGGCTAAGACCTCTATGCCGGAGCAATACGGTGAGCAGAAGAACCGTGCTGGCGTCGAGGTTAGTGACGGCACAGTTCGTATCCTATGGGAGACAGATTGATGAAGAGTTTATCGCGTTATAGGCAAAAAAGGCTATAAATTGTACACGTCCCGGCGATGTGTATAAAAAACGGAGGATTTTTAACATATGGATGTCAAGATTCCCTACAAGCCACGTCCTTTGCAGAAGGACATGCACAAGGAGTTGAAGAGATGGAACGTGTTGGTGATGCACCGCCGCTTCGGCAAGACGGTGTGGGCAGTGAATCAGTTAATCAAGACGACTTTGACTTGCCCGTTGCCTCGACCGAGGACGGCTTTTGTGGCCCCTACTTTCGCACAGGCAAAGCGGATTGCTTGGGATTATGTAAAGTTCTATGCCGGAGTTATCCCCGGTGTGCAATTCAACGAGACAGAGCTACGCGCAGATTTTCCTAACGGCGGCAGGATTATGCTGTTGTCGGCTGAGAACCCGGACGCCCTTCGAGGCATCTACCTTGATGAGTGTGTCTTCGACGAGTTTGGCATGCAGAACCCGAGGGTATGGGGGGAGGTTGTGAGACCGGCACTGTCTGACAGGCAGGGCTCGGCATGTTTTTTGGGAACCCCGGCGGGCCACAATCATTTTTTTGATTTGCTGGAAACGGCCAAGGGGCAGTTAGCCGAGGGCAGCAGCGACTGGTACTACAAGATTTGCAAGGCCAGTGAGACAGGGATTGTGCGCCCAGAGGAACTTGAGGCGGCTCAGGCGCAGATGACGCCGGAGCAATACGAGCAGGAATACGAGTGTTCATTCACCGCAGCGATTATTGGCGCGTATTATGGTAAGCTCTTGGCGGATGCTGATGACAATGGCCGTGTGACGCGGGTGCCTTATGACCCGGCCTATCCAGTTCATACGGCCTGGGACTTGGGTATCAACGACTCGACAGCCATCTGGTTTGCGCAAGTGTTTCGCGGGGGCGCGGTAAATGTTATTGATTATTACGAGAGTTCTGGCGTTGGTCTCGACCATTATGCAGATATACTCTCAAAGAAAGACTATACGTATGGCGACCACCTCGCTCCTCACGACATTGAGGTCCGTGAGTTGGGCTCGGGTAAAAGCCGCTGGGAAACGGCTTATACGCTGGGAATCAAATTCAGGGTCATCCCGAAAATGAAGGTGGCAGATGGCATTAACGCTGCGCGTATGTTAATACCTAAATGTTACTTTGACCGCGACAACTGCGGCGAAGGTCTTGAGATGCTAAGACAATACCGGCAGGAATGGGATGAGAAGCGTAAATCCTTTAGGGACCATCCAAGACATGACTATACGAGCCATGCAGCGGATGCTTTCCGTTATCTTGCTGTTGGTCTTGAAAACCGAGCAGTCATGTCTCGTCCTCCGCAGCAGATTGCGCAGATGGAATACAACCCTTTCACGCTATAGAGGCAACTGATGACTGAAAAGGTAAGTACAAGCGCTGGCCCTTCCGGTAGACAGCCTGCTTTCCCCACCCCTACGGGGGTAGCTTTGAGCGCCATTGGAAGGTTTTCGAGGGAGCGCCAAGCCAAGATTCTAAAGGATGACCCGACGGCAGAAGTGGTACGCGATGCCAGTGGCAAGCAAGTTGGCGTTGTACACAAGGGCTTATTCGGCGGAAGGGTTTATAGCGGTCGGCCTGAGTTTGACCCGATTAGTGGTGGCCAAACCCAACGTGATGAACAAGCTACGATTATTAGCGCCCCAGAAACCACTCCAGAGCCAGAAGTCACCCCAGAGGTTACGCCGGAGATTGTTCCTGATGACCTCATGGGTAGCACAGAGCGCGGTCGCCGTCGCAGCAAGCGTCTTGGTGGTGCTGGCACTCTGCTTGAAGGCGGAGGCGCACTCTATGAATGAGGCCATGCCAACAGTGTTGCCTGAAACATCGCCGCGCAGAGGGATTTTGCGTCTTCTGTCAGACCGCGAAAGTGCAGGCGGCACAGACAGAACAACAATGAGCAAGGACGACGGGAAGCGCACACGCGGAACATACCACATCACACTAGAAGCAGCGCAAGAGCATGCCCAAGAGTTTCCCTTTCTTAATAGATACAAAGGCTTAAGTGACCAAAACAGAGATAGCTTTGCGCAGTACATGATTGAAAACCCAGAAACAGAAACAAAACTGGCAAGGGCCGTTTTGGATAAAAAATATGCAGAGCTTGAGGCGGCGGGTGTTAGCCTTTCTCAACTTAGAGAATTTGAAAGGGATGCTCTGGGCTTATTGTTTTTTAATGCTGGCACTGGCAAGTTTACAAGATTAAAAAGAAATTTATCTGCGCTAACAAAGTATAGGGCAAAATTTGGAGAAACCCCTACACCAGAGCAAGCAGATATCTTGGAAAGGTTACGAATTGCTAGTGCCGGAGAAATGGATGCAATTAACGCACAAGTGATTGTGGAGCAGGAAGACGGAACCAAGATTTCTGAAAGAAAACCCGTCCGGGGGTTGGCAATAAGACAGCTATCAACACAAGACTACTTTTTAACAGGGGAAGACACGTTTAAGTCATACTATCCGGGCGGAACCCGCGCTGAAAGCGTAAGAACCACAAACAAAGCCAAGCAGCTTATTGACGCTTCTAACCAGCGCGGCCAAGCAGCTTTTGAAGGCGCTTTGCCATATATAAAAATGGATGCGGCCCGAGAAGATTCCCAAGGGATTCTTTCTGTGACTGTAAACGAAAAAGACGAATTGTCAGACGATGCTCAGTACAGGCTGGTAAACACTGAACTTGACGGCATCCCAGAGCTATCGCCACCACCAGACGCCATGCTTTTTGCTGGCCCGCAAACTGAAACACCGCAACCGTAGCCAAGAGGGTATTATGAGCTTTTTAACCCCGTCTGCACCACCACCGCCACCTCCTCCTCCGCCTCCTCCTCCGGAGCCTGACCTTGGCCGCGCCCGTGTTTTGGCAGAAGAAGCCGAAACCCAAGCCCGTGCAAGACGCAAGGGAAGGGGTGCTACGATTGTTGCTGGCGCTTTGGGTGATACGACAGAGACTAAAACTGGCACACCGACATTGATGGGTTAGCTATGAACAAAGCATCCGAACACGTTAAACGCTTCGATTACCTCAAGAGCCGCAGAGATAACTGGGACACGCATTACCAGGAACTTGCGGACTATATGCTGCCCCGAAAGGCAGACATTGTGAAGAAGCGGTCTCGCGGTGAAAAGCGCATGGAGCTTATCTATGATGGCACTGCGCTTCAATCCATCGACCTAATGGCAGCTTTCCTGCACGGGATGCTGACCAGCGGGGCATCGCCTTGGTTCCACTTGGATGTCAAGGACGAAATGATTAACCGCGATGACGATGTTCGTGAATGGCTGCAAGACACCAGCATGCGTATGATGCAGGCCTTCCAGCGGTCAAACTTTGAGACTGAGGTGCATGAAGCGTATGTGGACTTGGTTGTGTTTGGCACAGCCTGCATGTTCTGCGAGATGGACCGCAAGAACTTACGGTTTAGCACCCGCCACATTTCTGAATATTATGTTCAGGAAGACCAGTATGGCATGGTCAACACGGTCTACCGGCTTTACAAGATGACAGCCACACAGGCTGTAGAGCGCTTTGGTCTTGAGCGTGTCGGTGACTTTATCCGCAAGAAGCACGAGAAGAACGGCGACGAAGAGATAGAAATCCTTCACGCAGTAATGCCACGCACCGACCGCGATGTAACCGCGCCGGACAATATGAACATGCCGTTCATGTCGGTGTATGTTTGCAAGGCTACCGGGATGGAGATTTCACAAGGTGGCTTTGAAGAACTGCCCTATGTTGTGCCTCGCTTCCTGAAAGCTACCGGCGAAGTGATGGGCCGCAGCCCTGCAATGACAGCGCTGCCTGACGTTAAGATGTTGAATCTTATGTCAAAAACCATCATCCAAGCGGCTCAGAAGCAGATTGACCCGCCGTTGCTGGTGCCTGATGACGGCTTCTTGCTACCTATTCGCACCCAGCCCGGTGGCCTAAACTTTTTCCGTTCCGGCTCCCGCGAGACGATTACGCCGCTGAACACGGGTGCCAACATTCCTATTGGTCTGAACATGGAAGAACAGCGCCGCACCGCTATTCGCCAAGCGTTCTATGTTGACCAGATTCTGACTGCTGGCTCTCCGCAGATGACTGCGACAGAGGTGATTCAAAGGCAGGAAGAGCGCATGAGGGTCATTGGCCCCGTGCTGGGCAGGCTCATGAATGAGATGCTTCGCCCGCTGATTGACCGTGTGTTTGCGCTGATGTTGCGCAACGACATGCTGGCACCGGCACCTGAAATCCTCCAAGGTCGTGACATTGATATTGAGTATGTCTCACCGCTGGCACGAGCGCAGAAATCAAGCAGCCTGAACAACACCATGCGGGCGCTTGAGATTCTCCTGCCTCTGGCGCAGAGCTTGCCGGTTGGCGACCACATCGACCCTGATGGGTTAGTCCGCCACGTCACAGATTCACTTGGTGTCCCGAAAGCCACACTCAGGTCGCAGCGTGAAGTAAACGAAACTCGTGAAGCGCGAGCGCAAGCAGAGCAAGAGGCTATGCAGCGCCAGCGTGACCAAGAGGATGTTTACACAACAGCGCAGGCTGCACAGGCCGTGAGGATGGTTCAGTCGTGAAGGACATAGAAAAGCTAAAGCATATGTACAAAGAGACCTTTGAGACCGAGGGCGGTCAGAAGGTCTTGCGAGACTTGGAGGCCCGTGCGAATTGGAGGGCGTCCAGCTATGTGGCTGGCGATGCAAACGCCACCGCATTTGAAGAGGGCAAACGCGCTGTCCTGCTTCACATCCACAACATGATGACACAGGAGTAACAATGTCAGAGGAAGCTATCGAACAGGTAGCCCAGCCTGAAACTACACTGATGGAAACCCCAGCAGAGGTAGCACAGGGCGGGTCTGGTAACGAGTTCCTATCCACTATACCGGAGGATTTGCGTGACCACCCAAGCCTGGGGCCAATTAAGGATGTCGAGAACCTCGCTCGTTCTTATGTAAACGCACAAAGACTGATTGGCGCGGACAAACTGCCGATGCCAGTCAACCCAACAGCCGAAGACCTTGACAACATCTATAGCCGTCTTGGCCGTCCAGAAAGTGCGGATGGCTATGAAATTGCAGTTGATGGCAACATTGTGACCGAAGATGTTGCAAAGTCTTACGCTGATGTAGCGCATAATCTGCGCCTAACCCCAGACCAAGCTAACGGTGTGCTGGAATATTACCGCGCTATGGTTCAGGAGTCCGGGCAACTAAGCGAAGCAGCGGAAACGCAACAACGCGCAAGCACTGAAACAGCACTCCGCAAGGAGTGGGGCGACGAGTTTGATGTGCGCATCGAAGACGCGGGCAAGATTGCCAAGCAGTTTGGCAGCGGCGAGTTGCTTGAAATGCGTTTGGACGATGGGACAAAAGTGGGCAACCATCCTGACTTTATCAGGGCTTTTGCCAAGATGGCCGAGTTCCGTTCCAGCGTAACCAGCGAAGATACCGTCGCTGACAACGCCATTAGCAGCACAATGTCCCGCCGTGAGGCGCAAGCTGAAATTGAAAGCATTATGTCTTCGCCAGTCTACACTGACCGCAAGAATGTGGTCGGCAGACAGCAAGCCATTGACCGCGTTCAAGAGCTAATGGAAATGGTTCATGGATGACAAAACAGAGCTTAGGCTTGAATGTTTGCGCCTCGCACTTGAGTATGGTACTCAAAGAGACGTACTAAATCCCCACCTACTCGCAGATACATACTACGAGTGGGTGACGCAGGGTAGCGGGCAAGCCCGTCCTGCCGACAACCGGAAAGACGGTGGCCGCAAGCAGGCCCGAAAAGCCAGGAGTGTCCGCGAGGGTAGCACACCGCAACTTACTGTAAACGCAACTGTAGAGAAGGAGGTAGGCTAATGTCTACTCAAGTAACTACGGCATTTGTGCAACAGTATTCTGCAAACGTGCAGATGCTCTCACAGCAGATGGGTTCCCGTCTGCGTGACGCAGTACGCATTGAGAATGTTGTTGGTAAAAATGCCTTCATCGACCAAATCGGTCTGGCCACGGCGCAGCTTCGCACCTCCCGCCATGCCGACACTCCCCAGCTTGACACTCCGCATGAGCGGCGTCGTCTGAGCCTGGCTGACTACGAGTATGCTGACCTGATTGATGACCAGGACAAAATCCGCATGCTCATCGACCCGACTTCATCCTACGCACAAGCCGCAGCAGCAGCTATGGGTCGTGCAATGGATGACGTTGTTATCACCGCCGCTCTTGGCACAGCCTCCACTGGCGAAACCGGCAGCAGCACTGAGGCAGCGTTTAGCGCCTCTGACGACAACTACATCGTAAACGGCAACACCAACCTGACCCTCGCAAAGCTGCGTCAGGCCAAGGAACTGCTGGATGCCGGTGACGTTGACCCGTCGATTCCTCGTTACTTTGCCGCTGGCCCAAGCCAGATTCAGAATCTGCTGGCTGACACCACGGTAACTTCGAGCGACTTCAACACTGTAAAGGCTCTGGTACAGGGCGAACTCGACACCTTCATGGGCTTCAAGTTCATCATGACCAACCGCCTGAACACCACTGATGACGCAGAAACTGCTGCATCTGGTGACGTTCGCAAGTGTTTCGCTTGGGCCGAGGATGGCATTACTCTGGGTATTGGCAAGGATGTATCTGCCCGCATCGACGAGCGTTCCGACAAAGGTTACGCGACTCAGGTGTACTACTGCATGAGCATCGGCGCGGTACGCATGGAGAAGGCCAAAGTCGTTCAAGTCAACTGTGACGAAACCCCGGACTAAGAGGAGATTAACAAATGGCTAACGTAAACACTTCTCTTGTTTCCAACTTTGAGGCTAGCCCTCAAGTCATGAACGCATCGCATGAACTGCACGGTGTAAAGCGTGTAGCACAGGGAACCATCGCCCTTGCGGCTGGTGACCTGTCTGCATCCGACACTGTGATGCTTGCACCGGTTCCAACCAATGCTAGCATTACCAGCATCAAGCTGTTCAACGATGACCTTGACTCTGGGACCACCAACACTTGCGATGTCGGCATCTACAACACCGATGGTGTCGCTGTTGACGATGATGCGTATGCGTCGGCTATCACCGACCTTCGCGCTGCTGTCACCGTCGGCACTGAGGTTGCGTTTGAAGCCCGCGACATCAACGCAATGGGCCAGCAAGTTTGGGAAGATGCAGGCGCATCGTCTGACCCAGGCGGTTACTACTACATCGGACTCGTGTTCGATGGAGCCGGTGACACTGGCGGCGACCTCTCGTTCATCATCGAGTACGTCGTAAACTAACCAGTTAAGGGGGGCGGCTTGAAACCGCCCTCCTTTCACTCCTGCTCCGGGGGATAGATGGGTGGAGTACAACAGAGATTTCCGGTACGACCTCAAGGTGGGTCAAATGGCGGAAAGTTGGCTTGCTGACGTACTGCAAACCCGAACCATCGAAATAAAAAGAGACTTCAAAGCTTCACGAACCGGCAGAGTGTTTGTGGAGTTTTTTTCTAGGGGGAAGCCGTCAGGCATAGACACAACAGAGGCGGACTTCTGGGCGTTTATCATAGACGGCGAAACTGTGGTAATATTGCCAACAGCACGGCTCAAGGAGCTTGTGCAGGAAGCAAAGGACGAAGGCAAGATTTGGAAGGGCGGTGACTCTAACACGAGCCAAGGCGTCCTGATTGATTTGGAAAGGTTAGTAAAGTAATGCCCTCCGTAGTGGACATATGCAACGAAGCGATGCACCTGTTGGGCGCTGACACAATCACGTCCCTAACCGAAAACTCGAAAGAGGCGCGTTACTGTAATTCATCTTACGATGACAAGCGTGATGCTGTTCTTCGCGCTCACCCTTGGAATATTGCTGTGACCCGTGCGGCCCTCGCAAGAGACGCAACCGCCCCAGCGTTTGGGTTCTCTAGCCAGTTTACATTACCTACCAACCCATACTGTTTGCGGGTTCTATCCTTTTGGAACAAAAGTGTTGATAGCGAAGTATCCGCATACGACAGTCAAATATCCTTTAAGATTGAGGGCCGCAAAGTTATGACCAACGAGGACGAATGTAAGATTACTTACATTGGTCGGGTCATTGACACAGAACAGTATGACTCCTTGCTAGTAAGCGCCATAGCTTGCCGCATAGCAGCGGATGGCGCGTATCATCTAACTGGCAGCATGAATGTGGCTCAACAAATGCAAGCTTTGTATGAAACAAGATTAAGAGAGGCTCGTGGCATTGACGCGATGGAAGGCACACCAGACAAGATTATTGCTGATGACTTTGTGAACATAAGGCTCTAGGCATGGCCCGCGTTTCAACTATTGTCACAAATTTTCAGGCTGGTGAGCTATCCCCACGCCTTGAAGGCCGCATTGACCTACAGAAATACAGCAGTGGCGCTCAGAAGCTGGAAAACATGCTGGTGTTCCCGCAAGGCGGCATCACACGCAGACCGGGCACCAAGTACGCTGGCACGTCAAAAGACGGTGGCAAGGTCAGGCTTATACCGTTTGAGTTTAGCGACGAGCAAGCCTATGTCCTTGAATTTGGGGCAAACTATATCCGTTATTTCAAAGACGGTGGGATTCTAACCGAAGCCACCGAGACAATCAGCGGGGCAACACAGGCCAACCCTGTTGTGCTAACGATTACCGGCACCAGCTTGGTCAACGGCGACCGCATCTTTGTCAAAGACGTTGCTGGCATGACAGAGTTGAACAACCGTGAATTTACTGTTGCGAATAAGACAACAAACACGATTGAGCTTTCAGGCATCGATGGCACCGGCTTCACGGCTTATACCAGCGGCGGCACTGCTGGCAAGATTGTCGAAGACACAACGACGTACACAGAGGCGCAGGTCTTTGAGCTAAACTTTGTGCAGTCAGCGGATGTGTTGTACTTGGCCCATAAGGACCATGAGCCAGCCAAGCTAACCCGCACCACAGCTACCAGCTTTACGCTAACCGACATCGACTTTATTGATGGCCCGTGGCTTGACGAGAACACCACAGACACCACGATGTACTTTTCAGCAGAGACAGGCACCGTAACGGTTACTGCCTCTGCCCCCGTCTTTAGTTCCGATGACGTAGGCCGGTTTATTCGCACTCGTGAAATCCTTGAGATTGCGCATGACGAGTGGGCGGCGGGCACGAGCTATGTCAATAATGCTACTGTGCGTTATAACGGCCACGTCTATAGGCAAGTTACTGGGTCAACTGAAACGTCAGGCAACACACCGCCGGTTCACCTGACTGGCACAGAGACATACGGCAACATTGATTGGGAATACCGGCACGACGAGTTCGGCCATGTAAGGATTACCGCCTTTACCAGCGCTACTGTTGTCACGGCTGTTGTGCATGAAGACCAATATGGTAACGACACCCTGCCAGACAGTTCTGTAGGTTCTGGCAACGCCAACACCCGCTGGTCACTAGGCGCATTTGGCGGCGACCAAGGCTATCCACGCGCCGTAGCTTTCTACGAGGAGCGCCTATACTTTGCTGGCACAACAGGTCAGCCGCAGACCATCTTTGGCTCGAAGACGGCTGACTTTGAAAACATGACACCCGGCACGAATGACGACGATGCCATCAACATCACGATTGCATCTGGCCAGGTCAACGTTATCCGCCACATGATTCCGGGTCGCTTCCTGCAAATCATGACGACAAGTTCTGAATTTACGTTGTCAGGCGGAACAGGCACCCAGCCGGTCACGCCTACAAGCGTCAATGTTCTTCGTGAAACCACCTTTGGCTCTGGGGATGTGCGCCCGCTCCGCGCTGGCGCTAGCACCATCATGGTGCAAAAGGGGCTTGAGAAGGTCAAAGAAGTCACATTTGACTTGGACACTGACGGCTTGGTTGGCAGGGATTTGACCATCTTGGCGGAGCATCTGACACGCGGCGGCGTCACGGACATGGTGTGGCAGCAGGAGCCAGAGCTTGTGCTTTGGTTTGTTCACTCAGATGGAACTTTGGTTGGCTTGTCCTACGACCCGCAAAATCAGACGATTGGTTGGCACACTCACCCAATGGGCAACAGCGGGATTGTCGAGAGCATCACGGCCATCCCAAGTGGCGCAGAAGACCAAGTGTACCTCTCGGTCAAGCGCACCATTAACAGCGCAACAGTCCGCCACGTTGTCTTCATGGAAAACATTTATTTCGGCACCGACGTTGCTGATGCTTTCTATGTAGACTCTGGGCTCACATATGACAGCAGCGCCACCACCACCATTAGTGGCCTGAACCACCTCGAAGGCGAGACGGTGCAAATTCTGGCTGACGGCTCGGCGCATCCAGACAAGGTTGTAAGCGGCGGTGTGGTAACGCTGGACCGCAGCGCTAGCACAGTGCATGTCGGCTATTCCTACGATTCCAAGATGCAGACGCTACGCCTTGAAGCTGGTGCTGATGATGGCGTGTCACAGGGCAAGATTAAGCGTATTCACGGCGTAACTGTGCGGTTCATTGACACGGTTGGCGCAGAGGTCGGGCCGGATGAAAGCAATCTGGACCGTATCCCGTTCCGCGACAGCAGCATGGCAATGGATGAAGCTGTGCCAATGTTTGATGGAGACAAAGAGATTACGTTCCCGTCAGGGTACGACAATGATGCCAGAGTGTTCGTTAGGCAGACGCAACCATTGCCAATGACTATTCTGGCAGTGATGCGGAGGTCTAACACATTTGATGCTTAATATACGACCCTATACACATGATGATGTGTATGACATTGAACTAGACTACGAGTTTGGTCGAGCCTCACGGTCTGGCCTTCTGGGCCACAACGAAATAGTTGCCTATACGCTTCTTGATGACGACAAGGTTCTGGCAGTTGGCGGGGCGCATATTATGTGGTTTGGCGCAGGGGAAGGTTGGGTGCTGGTGTCACCGGATTGCCTCAGAACCCCGGCGTCCTTTGCCCGTTATGCAAAACGGCTGTTTGGTAGTATATTGCAAGATACTGATTTAAGGAGAGTGCAGGCCAGCATCCACGTTGACGACGACCGCGCGTACAGGTTTGCAGAATGGCTTGGCTTTGAGAACGAGGGCATCATGCGTAAGTACGGCGTAGACGGCGGCGATTACTACAGAATGGCGAGGGT
>Ga0208767_1002759_pt1 | contig 13046 bp, 8 predicted proteins | sample VirMetDEL_Mar_21_FD_184514 | JGI IMG/M metagenome (GOLD analysis project Ga0208767, IMG submission 184514) | Aqueous microbial communities from the Delaware River and Bay under freshwater to marine salinity gradient to study organic matter... | ecosystem: Environmental > Aquatic > Marine >... | reverse complement strand
AGTATTTCTGATAGTCCGGGTGATACTGTATTATCAGCTCTATCTTGATTGAAAAGTATTGCAATTTTATCAGGAGAATATCCACTTGGGGCAGTTAATGTATAATTGCTATTTGTTCTTCCTTGAATAGAAGAACTTACATAAGTACCACCTTTAAAAACATAAAGTCCAATTGGGCCTGTTGTATTACCAGACCACGTAGTGGTAATTATTGTTCCAGCATCTCCAGAATTTGCTGTTGCATATCTGCAAAATATATTCTGTAATCCACTTGCAAGATCCGTAAAACTAGCAGTACCGGTAAAAGCAAAATTGTCTTGATTTCTACCATCTCTACACCCGGCCATGACTATCATCAAGTCTTCTGGTTGAGTATCTGCAGGTACTGTTATGTCCCATGTATTTGTACTACTATATTCAACATAAGAAAAACTTCTTAAAGCAAGACCACTACTACTACTACCAAATACTCCAAATTGTTTTGATATTGATGCTAAAGAACTAGAAATTGGAGACATAATCAATACCCTCTATATCCACCATTTACGTTTGACAGGAGCTTATAATTGGTTGTTGATGATGCAGAACCGGTTGTATTAATTCCAGTAAAATTAAAGACATCATATCCCGTTGTACTTCCTGTCGCTACTGTTCCGTTTTGATAAGCAATGTGAGTTTGTACACCGACAGTTGCATTTGCCCCAAAAGCAACTCCATTTAGAGTTACGTTTGTGCAAGCATATGCAGTTACACCTTGCTGAACAATAACTGCAAATGAAATAGAACGATTATTAAAGGTACTATCGGTAGGAATACCATTCACATTCAATGTGATTGGTCCGGATGGATTTGTACAAATTGCAATATTACCTCCACCAGTATTATAAACAAGAGATACTGTATTTCCACTAACTATTGTAGTTTTATCTGCAATTGAAGAGAGTCTTAAGTCGTTTGCAGTGATAATACCTGCCGTAATGTCACCATTAACGTTTCCGGTTACATTTCCAGTTAATCCAAAAGGAAAATCTGGAGAACCATTATCTTCTTTGTTTGCAATACTATCAACTTGTATTTTAGACATTTTGATTTTTTTGTTATTTATTTAAATTAGTTTGGAGAAAGAGTCATTAAAAATGAAAGATATTGGTTAGAACCACCATCTATATCTGCGCTTTTATCGCCAGAAGCTCCTGAAGGATACAAATCATCATCATAAACTGCCCATGAGGGCCTACCGTTACCAGTTTCATCCGAGAGACGTTTAACTAATCCTGTTGTTTGGTTAGACCAGCTGCGACCACCATCAGCAGCTCTAAAAACCGCTAGTAATGTACTATTATCCACATCAACATTCATTCCTGGTGCAGTCATTGTTGAACCAGATATTATTGTAGAAATACTTCCTACACTTCCCCACGCTGCATTGCGATATGTCAATATTCCACCACTTTTACCAGCGCTTGATGTACTAGTAAATGAATGAGATGATGCCTCTCCAGCAACTGCATATTTATATGCGACTGCAAAGTTTTCATCTAACCCGTTATCATAAACTTCAGTCCATCCAGCTGGGGGTGTCCATGTGGCTATAGCATCAACAGTCATAACGGCAAGCATAAAATCTCCTTCTTGTGTTCCAGATGGAGTGTCTAAACTAATGTCACTCGTGCTTACCTGATTGATTGGGCCAGAAGCAATAAATGTAGGAGGTAAAGAAACTGAAGAAACTGCCGAAGAACTACGAAATCCAAACCAGTTGCCAGTAAAAATAGGTGCCATAATGATTAAATTCCTACATTTCCTCTTCTGAAATTGCCATTTTTAGTTACATAAACTTTGTAACTATCTGCTAAAGTATTTGTACCGCCGGTATAATGAACAAAGAAAGATACAAAATCAACATCACTTCCAGTTGATGAAAGAGTTGTTGTTGTTCCACTACCAATCAGTGCTCTTGTAGAAATACCTGCAATTGCTGCTCCATTTACATAAGGAACTACAGTACAGTTTGTTCCAATACCTGTTACTTCAGTCGTATTTCCAGTTCCTGCTGCATTTTGAGTTAGTAAAACAGTCACAGTTGTTCCGTTCTGGGAGTCTGCGGGCATATTTTTAAATGATACAATACCAATATTTGCTCCTGTTGGCATTGTATATGTATAAGTTGTTGCCTGTCTTAAATCAAGTTCTAAGACAAGTTCAGAACCACTAAGGAAAGTAGTTGCAGCAGAAACTGTTTCAAATACGCCTTTTGCATTATATTGTATAATGGTTGCATCACTTATAGTGCTGCCAAGTGCAATATTTCCACCACTTCTTGATGAAATGGTATCGACTGATATTTTAGACATTAAATATCTCCTATTTGAAGTACATCAATAACAAGTGTTTTTCCTGTACCAACAGTAACACCAATTCCATTTGCAACGGTAATATTTGGGATTAAACTAACAACATAACTATCAACACTACCAGAATTGGTAGTATCAAATGTAATATCTGCAGTTACTGTTGCGGCTGCAGCAACCCAAGTAAAAATATCATCAGCGTCATTAACTTTTTTGCCAACGCCAGCTGCATCTTCCCAAGTAGGTGTTGATGTGCCATTAGATGTAAATACTTGACCTGCTGTTCCTGCGGAAGTGAATGCATATGCACTTCCATTTCCATATGCTACACCACCTGATGTTGGTGTAGCAGAACCATTGGTGCCACCTCTTGCGATTGCTAGAGTTCCAGAAGAAATATTACCAGCATCTAAAGAAGTAAGTGATGCACCAGAGCCATCAAAACTTGTAGCGGTAGCTACACCACTTATGTTTACTCCAACACCGTTAACAATATTTCTACTGTCATCAATAACAGTAGTTCCTGAAATCTTGATTGCCATTTTCGTTTATACTAGGCACTTCTCTTCTATTTATTTATATTAATACTTTGCAATTCTTCTCTCAATTCTTTGATTGCTTCAATTAAAACTCCAATAATACCGTTGTAATTTACAGTTTTTGGGTCTGTTTTGGTTACCAGATCTGGTAATATTTTTTCAAGTTCCTGTGCAATTACACCATAAGATCCATTCCCACTTTCTTTCCAATCAAAAGAAACGCCACGAAGAGAACTAACAATACTAAGTGCATTATCAACTGTTTTAATATTTGTCTTTAAGTTCTTATCCGAAGTAGAATTGAAATCTGTAGCAGTTACAACACCAGCAATATTTACATTACTTCCATCAAATGTAAAGTTTGATGATCCTGCAAAAACACCAGCATTATTATATTGAACCTGTCCATCAGAACCTCCAGGAGTTAAACCGATTCCAGCATCTAGTTTAATAGTTGCAATACCAGAAGAAACTGTGACTGTAGACAGTGCAGTTCCAACAAAGTTAAGAATAGTAGCTCCAGTTCCTATAAGAGTGCCAAGAGAACTAATTCCAACACCAGAAACAATATTAGCTAATTTTGATCCATCACCATAATAAGTTACAATTCCAGAAGTTGCGGTAATAATACCAGAAGAAATTTTAAAAGTTCCAAGAGTAGAAACACCAGTTACATTAATATCGGTTGCATCAAGATTTGCAACTTCTAAATCACCACCATTAATATCAACCGTTGCAAATGTACTGACACCACTGAAGTTTAAGTTAGTACCAGTTACATTAGCAATCGTGGTAACACCCAGTAAGTTTGTATACTGGTTAACAGTTAGTGTTTCAAATGTTGAACCAGTAACAGCAAGTGATGCAATGGTAGTAACACCAGTTGCATTCAGATTTGAAGTTCTTACAGAAGTAACTTCAACATCACCATCATTAATGTCAATATTGTTAAATGTACCAATACCAGATACATTTACGTTTGTAGAATCAATACTAGCAATGGTTGTGATTCCAAGAATAACTGGAATCGTGCTTACTCCACTTATACTTACATTTGTTGACTGTAAGTTAGTTACGGATCCAAGAGGAATTGTAGCGATGCCTGATAGATATAAATTTCTTGCAGTAATATCATCAAGAGTGATGTCTACAAATGTTGTTACTCCAGTTACATTTAAATCAGTAACTTGTAGAGCATTGACAGTTCCAAATCCTGTTACATTTAGATTTGTTGTATCAACATTTGATACCTCAATGTCACCTGCATTAATATCAACACTGGCAAATGTACCTACACCAGTGATGCTAATATCTGTTGCAGCAATTCCACCACGAACATCTAATTCAGTTCTAGGGCCAGTGCTAGCAATACCAACTTTGTTCGTATTAGCACTAGCAAAAATAAGATCAGTGCTGACTTCTAAACCGTTCTTGACTACAAAATTCTTATTGACAGCCATTTGGGTTCACTTTCCCCCGTATCTTTTCTATCTACTATTTATCAGGAAGTATATTCAAATGTAATGAATGCATCTATGCTCGAATTTCCTCCAAGTTGTGTAGAGATAACAGTCACTTCTCCATTGGAATATCCACTTCCTCCACCTCCACCAGAAGCATTTCCAGTTCCTGCATTGCCTCCTACAGTTCCAGAACCACCACCACCATTATCACCACGGGCATTCCCACCATTATTTCTATGGCCAAGTCCAGATTTAAAACCTCTTGATATGACGGAAGTTTGACGTATTAAACTTCCATTAATGTCACGGAATTTATTTGTCTCTGTGTCCCCGCATGGAGAATATAATCTCCTAAAATAATCGCTACCAGATGGGCAACCAGAAACTCTTCCTCCTGTTTCAGCATTCCAATTTGCTGGCCCATATACAGAACCACCAGGAAAGAATCCTGTAACTGGCAAAGAACCTACAGAATAACTAAAACCACCAGTTCCAGCATTTCTTCCAAAACCACTTTCTCCTGCAATATTGACTCCACCACCATCACCACCTCTTCCACTGGTTCCAGCTCCACCTCCACCACCTAAGGCAACAAGAAGTTGTCCTTTTCTATACAAGAACGCTCCTCCACCACCACCATTTGCACCTCCAGTTGGTTGTGATTGTGAACCTAACTTCAGAGTATATTCTACGCCTTGCTCTAAGGTTAATTCAAATACAGATTGTCCACCATATCCTCCTCTATTTCCATTTCTACTAACACCTGCAGCCGCTGCCATTGTAATTCTAACTTTTACATCTCTCTCAGGAGCCCAAACAGAATAAATTATTGATGCATTGGTTGAATCTCCAGTAAGAGTTAGAGGAGAATCAAAGACGTTTTGACTACCACCGGAGAAGTAAGTTCCACTTCCATTAATCTCATCATACTGAATAATAGAACGAGCAAAAACAACACTCCAAGTTGCAGTATTTGAAGTGAAAGGAGAATTACCTGCTGTTGGATGTGTTATAACAACATATACTGAATTTGTTGAAACAGTTGAAGAAGAAATAGTAAGCGTTGGACTTGTTGCTCCACTTACTGTTTCACTGTTAGAAACAGGACTTCCATTGACATACCACTGATATGACAAACTAGAACCATCAGATGCTGATGCACTTACAGTAAATGTTGCATCTTGTGCTTGTGCAGCAGTTGCATCAGATGGTTGAGTGTTAATTGCAATTGTAGGATTAATAGTGACAACCGCAGATGTTTCTGTATCTAATGGGCCATTTGCCGCATAACCAGTTGAACGTGCTGTACCTGCAGTAACTGGTGAAGAAGATTGATATGCGGATGGAACATAATTAGCACGTAAAACAAAACTCTTTCCAGTATCTTGAGGATTAGAAAGATTGGAAAGAGTTAATGTGGTAGTGCCAGAACCAGAAATATTAGTGCCATCTTCTAGTGCAACACCATCTCTATACCATTGATATGAAATAGTGCCAGTATTTGTTGCATCTGGATTTCCCTTAAACTCAGCAGTAGCGATACCACTAAGAGTAACGCTACCGCCATCATCAACTGTTACTGCTGATGGTTCAGAAGTGAACCTCAGAAATGGGCCATTTAAATCTAAGGTTGTGGGTGTTCCGCTATAGTGTGCAAATCCTATCATGCGAAGTTCTGTCCTCCAACTACACCGTAGAGTGATGAACCACCGTCAAATGTCTTGAATGAATAGATGTCTGTTTTATTTGCAGTTGTAGTAACCACAGGTAAGACACCGCCACCAGGCCAATAAACAGGAATTGTTGTTCCACCACTATCCTTAAATGTATCTATGCCGACAGAATAACCAGTAGAATCCTGAGTAATCTTAATTGTGAATGCAGTTGAACCTGATGGAGGATTCAGAAGAGTGAACTGAGTAACTGCCTCATCAACTGTCAGTGTGAATGTTTGAGCAACAGACAAGTCAACGTCTACATTGCCACTTGAGATATCAAGTTCTTCAACATACTCAGAGTATGTCTTGAACTTAACAGAACCTTCAATGTCAACCTTTGCTCTTGGAGTTGCAGTTCCAAATCCAACATCAGAACCAGAAGTAGAAACTGCAGTGCCAACAACCAGTGTTGTTGCAGTTACAATACCTGCACGAATGTTGCTTGAGGTGCTATCAAAGCGATATGTTGTTGCAGTAAGTGCTCCACCAACCAGAATATCCTGTGCATCAATCTTACCATCAAAGATAGAATTATTTCTAACCTTCAAGTCAGTGGTTCCAGTTCCAGTGGTTCCAACATCAAGATTGAAGTGTGGTACAGAAGTTCCAACGCCAACTCTTGAAAGATTGATTGGATAGATTCCAGTTCCAACACCTGCAGCAGTTCCAGTCCAAAGACTATCATTTGAGAGGTTGGTTAATCCAGAACCATCACCAACGAATGTGGTTGCAGTAACTGTTCCAACAATATTGGTAGAACCGATAATATGAAGTGCGTGTCCATTTGCAGTGGTTCCAATACCAACACCAGTTCCATCTACAGCGAAGATAGAAGAACCAGAACCGATTTGGAATGTGTTATCTCCAACTGATATGGTTGCAATACCAACCTTATCAAAGATTGCTACGTTTGCACCTTGCTCATAACTTACATTACCGAAACGATACCAATCATTGTCGGCAGTATAAACCCAACCAAGATATCCGCCCTTAACTGGATTTGCATTATATGTAACATCACCAGGGTTACCAGCAAGTACAGGAGTAGAAATTCCAACAGTATACTTTCTAGAAACAGTTGCATCACCTTGTAAGAATACTGAGGATGCTTCTAAACCTTTAGTTGAAGTAGAAGTAACCTTATTATTGAATACAACTGGGCCGTCAAACTCAGAGATGATGTTTCCATTAGGGCCACCTTCAACTCTCAGTGAACGACTGATTGTTGCTTCCAGTGGAGTGAGAACATCAAATCCAACGCTAAATCCGCCAGTTTGAATATCTTCACCAGTGACTGAAGGAACAGGAGAATCAAATACTTCTTCTTGTCCAGTTGCAGAACTGACTTTCTTATTACCAATATAGAAGTCACCCTGATCGTTCATACCAGTGTAGACGTTGATACCACCGTCTTTCTTGGTTGATTGTGCAAGAAGTTCTTCTTGAGCAGAAAGACTACGATCTTGTCTGTCTGGTAATGCAGTTGAATAGTTACCAGGGCCAAATCCAACATACTCAAATGTATGTCCAGAAGCACGAATGATAGAGTTTCTTCTGAATTCAATTGGATGACACTTAACTCTTCTTACAACAGCATTGATTGCATGAGTTGTTGCTCTTGTTCCAAGAACACCTCTGAAGACAGAGATTGTTCCAGAAGTTACTGTTGTCTTGACTCTTACAATCTCATCATCAATCTTCAGATAATCACCAAGTTTGATGTCAGTGTTCTCAATATTGGTGATTTGAATACTTGTTGTTGATGCAGTCAGAACAGCAGCAGATAATGTGGTTGTAATACCTGCATATTGAACAACTTGTCTTCCGCCAAGATTCTCATTCTTAATGGAAACATTACCACCAGCAGATGCAGCACCATAACGATATGCATAAATTGTTCCAGACGTTGCAGGAGTTTCAGTTCCTGTTCCTACATTGATGTTAAATGATGTCTGTGAGTTAATCTTCTTGACAATGAAGTTGCCTCTGTAAAGAGGGTTATCGGCACCACCAAGAAGAACTTTATTATCAACGCTCAATCCATGTCTTTGAGCCGTGGTGACAATACCTACTCCAGTAGTTGCATCATAATTAATTGATGTGACATTTAATGCCTGTCCAGTTAGAGTTGCAGTTGCTGTTACTAAATTGATAAGTCCAATTCCAAGTGTTGTTGCAGCGCCAATAGTTGATGCAGATGCAACCAGAACTTCTTTTGCAGCACCAGCTGAGATACCAGTGATTCTATAGAGTGAGTTATACTCATTGTTGGAATATGGAAGAACACCAGCAAGGCTTAAGGTATCTCCAGTGTTATCATATATCTTGGTGACGGTAACAATACCAACACTATATCCAGTGGTTGTTCCAACACCTACAACTTGGAGGGAATCGCCAATATCATATGCACTACCACCGTCCATAATCTTGACAGCAGTAATATTACCAGAACTGTTGACGGTTAATCTTGCAGTTGCATGTTGTCCTTGAGTTGTTGCTGCACCAACAGATACCAATCTGGCATTATAAAGATAACCTGCATTTCCGTTACCATAACCAGCACCACTTTGAGCAATACCAACACTCAGGACACGATTCAGTCCATGATCAATTGTAGTGAAGATTGTATGTGCTGTTCCTACTGTATTGGATTGAATTGCAGTAATTCCGAAACCAACGTTGAAATCAAACAGAGTATCTTGAATTGTTTCTCTGGTGATACTGTGCTGAGGTTCATCAACAACAACTTGTCCGATTGGAGAAGGAAGTGCAAAAGAAGTTGCTGGTTCTGGATCAGAAACAGGATTGTCTCTATTTGTCTGTGGGTAGAGATATTGAATTGGTTGCGAATATCTCTCAGTAGAGAATGGTGCTACAGTTGGAGAATTAGAACTATTAGTAACAATTAAGTGATAGACACCATCTTGAACACCAGAAATATATTCTTGAACTTCTTGAGTTCTGTAGATATAGTAAGTTCCAGGATATCTCTTCTGGGCAAATGTTGGTAGACTGGTTGTTCTGGAAGTTGTATCACTGGTGAATGTTCCAGGGCCAACAGTGCTGTTCAGAGCAACAACAAATTCTCTTGCACTACTAATACCAGTAACTGCAAATGTGCCGTTGAATCCAGAGTTTGCAGTTCCAACTGGGTTGTTTGCACTCTTGACATTTTCAATCAGAACTTCGGAACCAATCTTCAGGTTATGTGGAAGTTCGGATAAGAAGTAACCAGTGTTACTATCCCAGTGTGCATTTGCAATAAACTTAAAGTTTCTTTGCTCATTTACATCACTCAGAGAAACTGGTGTTGGGCTAAAGTATTTTGCAACTTCTGCATCCGATGCACCAGTTGTATCACTTGATTCTTGAATAATAAATCCATCAATTGGTGGACGTGCTGTTGTGATGCCAGTTCCAGCAGGAATGACGTAACGAACACGATATGTAGTATCAACAATACTTCTTGTATCAGGTTTACGATTGATGAATGTTCTTGGAGTTGCAGCACCAAGAACAGTGGTTCCAAGTCCTACAAGAGTTGAGTAGAGGTTATTATCAGTTGCTGCAGTTCCAACAGTAACATACCATTGTCCTACAGTATTATCATATTGAATTGGATGTCCAATGTCACCAGAAACCTTATCAGATACTCTACTTACAACCTTGAGAATTCCACCTTTGTTATTAATAGTGACAGGTTCAAGAGAAATTGCATCATTAAGTGTCTTTGCAATCTTAACTTGATCGCTACTTATACCAGAAGTAATTGCATAATATACAGAGTTATTCTCAAGTCCATCAGGAAGATGTCCATTTTCTGCAATAACACGAACACTTTCACCCTGAATGAAACTATGTGGTGCAGTCAGTGTTAATGTATTTGAAGTAATACTATTAATACCTGCGGCTCTACCAACAGCAAATGACTTTTCAAATGTGCTCTGAGTTGAAGTTAACTCAGTATTTGGCATTACAATTCTTGCAGAATACTGACTGGTTGTTCCATTCTGAGAAATAAGAACATTCAGAGTATCATTTTCCTTCGCACCAACTCTGTATCCCTCAATGACTGAATCTGGAGTAATATCAGCATTAGTTTGATTATACAGATACAGACGGCTGGTTGAAGCAACACCAACTATAGTTTGCTCAACATCAATTGAATCAAATTCGATTGCAACATCAGTAGTTTCTAATTCTTTTGGAGGAATAACGTGAGTGATATATCCAACATCATCTCTTCCAAATGCATTTCTCTTGAAACCTTGAGATACAATTGCCTTTGCACCAAAGTTTGAGTTGGAATTATTGATTGACTGATCGCCACCAGTATCAGAAGCAAAGTGTTCTGCATATCCAATCGCAAAGATTGATACGTTTTGGATATATGCATCATTAACTGTCTTTACGTGGAAGCTTCTGTATTCTGGTTTAAATACTGCACGAGAATCTGTGTTGATATTCTCGTTTCCAGCAAAGGTACTATCCTTATATTCACCACTGGTTTCATCATACTTAACGAATGCATTCTTATCTTTCTGCAGTCCAATACCCGTAAACTGGGCAAGAACCATTGATTTAAATCCTGCTGCCTTGTCACCATCAGCAAGAACACCATTCATACCATATACAGATCTCTGAGAGATATTGAAGATATATGGCGATGCTGATGTAACAGTATCAACTTGAAGATTGACAGTAGAACCAGTGACTGTTGGAAGAGGATCTAATGGTGGGTTTGATACTTGATATTTGAATTCCGTAGTACCATCACTAGAAGTTGTAATAACATCACTAACAACAAACTGTCCACTATATCCAGTTGCTGTAATTCCATTAACTTGGAATGCAGTATCGACAGAAAGTCCAGGGAATGCTTCTTCTAATGTAACGGTAATGGTTTCTGTAGGGGTAACACCATCACCTGCTTTGATGCTACTGATACCAACTGTTCCTCCAGTTGGGCCAACAATACGATATTCATCAACTTTAGGTTGAATATCAAGTCCAGAAGATGGATAATCAGGTTCAATCGGTCTTCCAGAAGATGCACCATATACAAGTCCAACCTTCTCATAATACATGTCAAGATCAGTTCTACCTGCATCAAAATTAGTGATGAAGGCATCATTAATCTTTACATCATTGACACCATCAGCATACTCAAATGAGGTTAACTTGTGGTGTGAGAAGTTAGGAACAAAGGTATTAGTTGTATAGTCCTTATAAACAACACCATTTGGATCACCATCAAAGATACTGAACTGCCACAGATAGCAGGTTCCAGTAACTCTAAACAGTGCTGCTCTTTCAATATTATCATTAACTGGATCTGGAACATACTTAGGACGAATCTTTGTCTTACGAAGATCCAAACCAACCAGTGATGTTCCTCTTGGAAGAATTACACCACCATGCACACTATTAAGCTTATAGAGTGCATTATCTGCAGTGGTTAAGTCAAAGTTAGTTGTTAATGACCATGCAGGATAGTCAGATGATGTTGTACCATCTCTTAATCTGAAATTACCCGAACCATCAGGAATCCAACCAGGACGGTTATCAACAAGATGTTCTCCAGGATAAAGGAGAATTGTTGTTTTACTAAATCTATCGTTATCTAATCCAGCTTGATACGAAAATCTTGCTGCTTCAACCAGTGCTCTTTGAATCGTCTTAAATGGACGAGCAAGTGAGTTTCCTTGATTTTCAATACTATCCGTAGCATCTAAATCATTGGGATTTACATAAAGAATATTGCCACGGGCATTTTTGAGAAAATTATCTAACCTGGAAAGACCCATTTTATTAGTGCTTATAGTTTCCGTTATGGATTATTTATCCATAAAAAAAACCTCCCCGAAGAGAGGTTTAAAGAAGCACACGGACTTCATTCACACGGAAGGAACTTAAATTATACCATACTTTTCCTCTTCCCACAAGACCTGAAGTTTCTTATCAAATACCATTAGATAACGGTGTTTTCTACTTCTATCTCTCCATTCACCTTCAACACCTTTAATAGAACCTCTTGAATGTTTGGTTCCATCAGCATAATAAAAGTCCTTCTTTGGAGCACTTAACCCATAGTACTTGAAATTGCAAGCTCTGTATATAACTCCAGTGTGGTGATTAGAGTCAGCGTAACTAAGAATAGCACGAACTGCGGCATCTTTGCTAAACCTCTTGATACAACGACTTACAAACCATGAAGTGATATTATATTCTTCTTTCTGAACTTCTGGGTGAATACAAAGACGAGAGAGTTCAAACAATCCTTCTTGTTGATTCCTCTCTAACCCAAATGCACCTTTTGCTATTTCTGGAACTGGGAGACCAGTAAAAATGCAAGCACCAAGACACCTGCCAATTCTAAGAGGACATTCCCACTCAGTACGCCTAAAAAGTCCATAATTATACCCAGATTTAAAATCTTTAGATTCGTCTTTTAGATAATGGTAAGTATACAGAAGTTCTTTAAGTTCTTCTTTACTTACTTTATCTATATAAAACTCAGATTTCATCTAGGTATTTTTACTCACTTTGTTTGCATTCTAACATATATTCTACAGTATTAGCTACGTCATTCATAGCATCACGAAGATGTGGTTGTTGTCCAGATTCTTGTTTGCAAATGGGACGACTATTATCTACCAATGTCCATCGCCATTGTTTCATTTCTGAACAATACCACAAATTAATTCTCATACCTGAAATAAGTATTTTTTCTTCAGTTTTATTTAATAAAGAAATCAAAGGAGTTATAGAACTCAAGAGCCCCCAGCGAGGATTTGCACCCGCGACTATCGCTTACAAGGCGATTATTTTAACTGCTAAAACTATGGGGGCATTAATCTGTTGGTAACATTTCTGGATTTTCTAATTCCAGTTCATACATTAAAGGATGACACTCCTCTAACATCAGATAATAAGATGCTTGGTATAAATCTTCGGGTTCGTATCTTTTTTCGC
>Ga0208767_1002758_pt1 | contig 13048 bp, 22 predicted proteins | sample VirMetDEL_Mar_21_FD_184514 | JGI IMG/M metagenome (GOLD analysis project Ga0208767, IMG submission 184514) | Aqueous microbial communities from the Delaware River and Bay under freshwater to marine salinity gradient to study organic matter... | ecosystem: Environmental > Aquatic > Marine >... | reverse complement strand
TTCTTCATTACGATGGCTCCTGCTGCTTGCAACAACGTGTTCAACGCTGAGTGTTCTGATCTGACTAGGAGTCTCCTTCCGTCGAGTCCTGTGAGGTATCCTCTTGCTGAAGCGTTTGAAACTCTCTCCTTAAGAGCTGCGAATGATGGCAGATTATGTAGGAAAGATTCTCTAAGGTTTTTGCCAGCTTTTCTACCTCCTCCAGCCACTGACCCAAGCTTTTCATCTCCGGCTCCGTATAAGAGTGCATAGATGAAAGTCTTAGCCTGATTTCTTGATTCAAGTCCAGCAAGTCGTTGATTTGTTGTGTGGATATCACCGTTAATGATTTCATTGGTATAGTCCTCGTCCTTCATGTAGTGTGCCAGCATACGCAACTCAAGACCACTGGCGTCGAAACCCACTAGCTTCTTACCTTCAGGCACAGTCCAGCAGGAACGACACTCGTGTCCGTACGGGCTGTGACTTGCGGGTACTTGGGCCATGTTGGGTGACTGGTGTGTCATGCGTCCTGTGACTGCTCCGTTGCTGATGACTCTGCCATGGACTCTACCGTCTTCCTTGACATGCTCCAGCCATGAGTTTACCTGTGCGTATCTTTTTTGTAGCATCAAGTACTCACTCACAACTTTTGCTTCCGGTAGATCAATGGTGTCTAGGACTGCTTCATCAACTATTGGGTTGCCCTTCTCCGTGAGTTTGTCGAAGCTAACCCCAAGGCTCGATAGCCTCTTCGCAATCTGCTGCCTAGACCCTACATTGAAGACCTCAACCTTGTCCTTGAGTCGCTTCCCAGTCTTCTCTGACCATCTTTCGTGGACGATAGGTGGAAACTTCTTCTGCAACTCTTCCTCAATGTCATTCATCTTCTCCTTAAATGTGGAACACAAGTCTCTAGCCAAAGACTGATCCAGAACCCAACCGTTTTTCTCTTGCTGCTGCACTGCTACTTGCACTTTATGCTCTAGCTCAATGCTTGCAGGTGAGAAGCAGGTCATCTCCTCTATCAACTTCTGGTGTACTGCTTCCGTTACTTCTACGTCTCTGATACAGTAGTCAATCATCTCTTGTGACAACTGTGACCAGTCGCTGTGGTCACCTTTTGGGAACCCTAATTCATTACCCCAGTTCCTCAGTGAGTGTCCTCCTGACTTGCTAGGCTCACACAAACGTGACAAAACCAGTGTATCGATGACCCTCTCAGAAGCCACTGAGACGCCCCAGAGACGCTCTAGGACAGGGATATCGTATCCTATTAGGTTATGCCCAACGACGCTCTGTGAGCCTCTGAGGGCCTCTGACAGGCTATCTGGGTCCACATGTACCAGTGTTACGTCGTCTTCCTTGGTTACAACGCACCAAATGGTGTCAGGAGTCAAACCATTGGCCTCAAGATCAAGATAAATCAAAAGTCGTCTCCTACGTGAGGGTTAGCGACTTCACTCAACCTGCCGGTAGACCTATCATAAGAAAGGTAGCAAGCAGGGCCAGTTTCGCCAGTGTAACGATTCTTGAGGACACGTACTGTTGTTGTGTTCCTGATGTCTTCGTTCTCATGTTGCTGATCTCGCTCCATACCTATTACTATGTCGGACAGTTGTGCAATCGCCTGTGACCCTCTGAGTTCGCCTAGACTGATCTGGGCACCGTCTTCATGTGCTTTGCCCTGTGAACGTCGTAGGTGTGACACGAGGAACAAGCAGATGCCTGTCTCTGCCACGAGTGTCCTGAGTTTAGTCATGATCTCGTCGATTGCCTTACGTTCGTCACCGGACTCCTGAGAAGAAACAACGATACTCAGGTGGTCCAAGATCACAAACCGGCAGTCCAGAGCCTTAGCCATGTACCGCACACGTCCCAGAAGGTTGTCAGCAGAAGTAGAACCCCAGTGGTCAAACAAGTAGTACCGCCCTGTACCCATGGTTGATTCCCAGAAGGGTCTGAGGTCCTCCACAGGTGTGTCCTCTTCCAGATGTAGGGGTCTGTTGGCGGCTACTGACATGATGCCCAGTGTCGTCCGTGACAAGTCCTCTTCCAACGCTAGGACACCGATGTTACCTTCGCAACGCTTGAGTAAGTCGTACTCGATCTCACGTATGAATTGAGACTTACCCATGCCACTGCCACTGGTGATGGTCACGAGTTCGTAGGCACGATGGCCTCTAGTGATGTGATTCAGGCCGTCCCATGGGTAAGGGATCGACTTGACATTACGTTTTTCAACTAGGTTTTCCCATGTGTCCGTACCAGCGACGATACCGTCGGGTCTGTAGGTCTTGGCGTTCCACCATGCTTGCGTAAAGTCCTTGACTCTGTTAGCCATGAGCATGTCGCCAGCGTCCTTGAGTGGTAGCTTGACGATCTTGAGCTTGTTGGGGCTAAAGAGGTCCTTGACTTGATCTACTGCTGAGTCACCTGCTTTGTCGTTGTCAAAACACACGACGACATTCTCGTAGGACTCAAGCCACTCCAGTTGTTCCTTGACTTCCTTTGCCGCATTGGAAGCACCGGACCGAAGTGAAACCACGTCCCACTGTCTGCCTGACATCTCGTACACTGCCAAGGCGTCCAACTCACCTTCAGTGATGGTGATGTACTTGTTTGTTTTACATTGGTGTTGACCAAAGAACCCAACTCCGGTTACGTCACCGCTAGTGTGGAAGTTCTTGGTCTTCACCTCACGTACTTTTGCTGAGGCTACTTCACCTGTATCTAGGTTGTAGTACGGGTAGTAGTGCCTCACGATGTCGCCTGTAGTTGAGTACTCCACAGTCACACCAAACCTACCACAAGTGTCCTGTGACAGACGTCTGTGTGGTATTGCTGCTACGACTCCAAACATGTTCAGAGGTTTCACAGTTGTTACTTTTGTTGCTTGTGTAGTCATACCTGTTAGGCCGTTGTAGTGGTAGTTACAACCAGCGCTGAAACAATGTGCGCCGTCGTCGTCATAGATAGCTAGGGAGTCCGAAGAACCACACTTCGGACAACCCTCATGTCTAATGAATTTAGCCATCTTTAGAAGTCCGAAGCGTCACCTTCGGTCATCTCTGCTTCCTCCAAGACCTTCACAGCCTCAAGGTAAGTTGCTACACCGTGTACAGGATGAGGCTGACCCAGCTTGAACTTCAGGCGCACCTTAGAATTGTAAGGTACTTCTCCGTTGTACTGGTTACCTTCAGCATCGAACCGTTTGATGTCGTACTTTGACTTGAATTTACGCTGCTTGTTGCCTTGGTAGTCCTTGATCTTCACACCCTGTGCTGCCAGTGTTGAAGCGTCGTCTTCGGACATAGTGATGGTCATTGAGAATGCCCCAGTGTCCTGACCGTTGTACACGTCGTGCTGAGTCAGGTTGCTGAAGTTTACAATGCCTTCGATAGTAGTAGCTGCTGCTGCCATAGGAATAATCTCCGTTTGTTTGCTTTTGTTTTGACCAATGATTCTCACTGGCCATACTAATAGTATACCACAGTTTTGAATGCCGTGTCACCTCCTTCGAACTTTATTTTACTACTGTAGTTACTACAGAAGTACTCCTGTAGTAACTACAGTAGTAACTACTACTGTTTACTTCTTTAGTTAATTACTTAAGTTGTAACCTAAGTACTACTTTAGTAGAGGGTATCATAATCTGTCTCTGGTGTCAAGAGGGTTCCTCTGATTTCTTCAAAAAAATTATCGTCCTCCATTTCACACGCATGTATACTCTTGAGACAGACTCCACACAGATCGTAGAAGTCACCTCTGGCGTCCTTACGTGTCAACTCTGAGTCTTCCAAAATTTTATTACAGGCTTTGCATCTCATGGTTTAAATCTCCTCTAGGTCTTTGTCTGTTTTAAGACAATCAATGATTAAGTACTGTACCACCATGTAAGAAAGTATGGGTAACCATAGTGGTATCGTAAGTAAAACTGCTACGGCTTTCTTTAGACTGCCCATCATGACTCCTTGTATTCTCGTGTCATTTCGTCTGAGTAGACGTAGTAGAACCTGTCTCTGTGCAACTGTAGCAACTGAGTAGGCACCATACGTCTGTACTTGTCACGCAGTAGGTCCTTGAGTACAAACTGGATGTCACCGAAGTGCAGATTGTGCATCTCGTCTAGTGCCAGATTGTCAGCCATGTGTTCTACTGCTTCCTTTGTCACGCAACCTTCGTCATGACTAGTGATGTCTAGGTTTTCCTTGTTGTTCAACATGTGTATCACTCCCTTTCAGTTAGACATGCCCAAGAATAGCTTACTTCTTCTGCTACTGCAAGAGCTTGGTCTATCTTTTGTGCAATTATCTGGCACTCGTACTGTGCATCACTGGAGATCCTTTGCTGCACCACTCGTGCAAAGGCTGCCAGTGAACCCGTCCAGTACCACTCAGTCATCATCGACTGTGGTAAAACCATACGTGCCTGCTCTGGTGCCACTCCAGCAGCTATCATGTTGCCGTAGAGGGCCTTTGAGTTCTCCACAAGGTCAGAGTAAAGGGTGTCCCAACGCTTCGCCTCACGGCCTTCAAATGATTCCTCAGAGGACCCTTGTTTCTTGTTGTCAGCTTTCTTTCGCCATGAGTCAGGCTGATGGAACTCAGGAACAATGTCTACGTACCGTCTTGAGATTTCATTGACCGTCAAGCCCACTTGAGATTTATGGAGTTGTCTAGCTATGAATACTGGAGCTTTAATCCTGAATTGAACCTGAACGTGTGCAAAGGGTGTCCAATGGTTGTGCTTTGCTAGGTACCTGATGAGCTTCTTGTCTCTACTACCGAACTCGTCTGACTCAGCAGCGAATGACACTCTAGCAGCATTGACTACCGTTAGGTCTGACCCCATGATGTCTAATAAATCTACTTTCATACTACATAACTCCTATTGGTTGGGATGGTGGGTCAAAGGTTGAAAACATGACGACGATGAACAAACACCAGACCACCATGGCAGTCCAGAAGATGAGATCAAAGTCGTCTTCAGTCACATTACCTTCTGCAATGTCTACGAAGATGCTGTGTATGGCTCTGTAGAGCCTCTTGAATATGTTCATCCGTTTACAAACTCCTCTTTTATGACTAGCTCAACGATTACCTCACCGTCAGGCCAATCTCTGTACAGTTCAATCATTTGAGTCCTGAGCTTCATCATTGCGTACTCTTGATCATCTCTTTCTAACTCGTAGTTAAAGAACATGGGGACATAGGCTAGTAAAACCTTGTCTTTACGGGTTACTACGTTGTCAACTAAGACATAATCCCAGTAATAAACCTCTATCCTGAAGTCTGCTATATCTCTATCAATGCTACATTCTACAGCCATGCTGGTGCACTCCTTTTGGTCCAGTTCATTTTTATCTCACTCCTTCTCACTTTGTAATAATTACGGTATGCCTGCACTGTGTCCTCTGTCTTGCAATCGTCATAGATACACTGTGGTGGCGGCTGAAAGGGTAAGTCAGGCAGCGCTGTTGGTACAACTTTGAGGTACTGCAACTTCTCACGTTCTGTCTTGTGAATCTTGCCGTATCTGTGGGTGTACTCTGCAAACAATGCCTCTAGGTACTCAAGACCCCATTTGTAGGCAATCTGAGACGATCTGAGCCACTTTGTGCTAGGGTGGTTAGCGTGGGTCAGCTTATACACAAAGGGTGCCTGTGGCGTCTCTAGCAGCCTGTGTGTCGCTGACATCATCTGAGATTGCTCAAGAGGCATTTTAACGGCGTGTGAGTCTGCTAGATCCCGCGCTGCTTTCCATGGGTCCTCGTGGGTGTAAAATAGGTTCACTACTACTTCCTCCTTTCGTTTATCAGTTGTGCCAGTTGTCTGTGGTCATCCAGCAGAACACTAGCATTGCCCAATGTTACCACAGCATGGCGGCCTAGGTCTAGCAAGATCTTCTGTAGAAATGCTACGGCCTCTTTGTGCTGTGCCTCTGTAAACTGCCTACCTTCTACTTTGATCTTCAACCTATACGGTCCTCTTCTGCCAGCATTCGCTCACGTTGTGCTGTGTTTAGGACGTCCAGCGCAGCGACTAGGGACCTTACGTCATCTTTGGACAGTCCCGGCTCAGTCTCCCGGAATTCAAGCAGTAGCATGAAGAGATCGAGGACCTCAACCCGTGTTAGTCTTTGCTTTTTCATTGTAACGCCTCCAGTTTTATAATGATTTCTTTTGAATCTCTTGGTGTGATCTTGTCCCCTGTTTTGACATAGTAGCCGTCTGCCGCTGCCTGTTCGATGGCAGAGTAGGCACTAGGTGCGCGATAGGTGCCTTTATTAGCCCAACTGAGGCCACCGTTAGGCAACCAGTCGGCTTTTGGTACACTGGCCCAGATTGTGTAAAACTGTAGTTTCATTTGCTGCCTCTGTCTTTTAAGTAGTTTTCGTAATCGTTCAAAGCCATTTTTAATGCTGTTTCCGGTTTACAGTCTTTTGGAAAGTACCAGCCTTGATGTTCTCTTGGGAACTTTAGACCTCTAACTTTTACAGTAAAACCCACAGGTCTGCCGTTGTGTTTAGCGGTTTTGTTTACTTTAGCTCGCATAGTACAGTACCTCGACTAAGATGATGGTTCCAAAGATAGCACAGGAACCTAGGAAAGACAATAGGGCGTCGAGTGCTACTGTTTTGTAAAGTTTAGCTCTTGTCATGTTACGCTACCTCTTGAAATGGGTTAGAGCCGGGATGCTTGACGTATTCGGCTTGATCGACAGATATGCCATTTGCTACCCTGACCGCATTTTCAAAACCGTAGACTGTACAAATAAACTCTGACCCGTTACCGTTCTCGTCTTGCCAATACAAACAAAATTGATTGTGGGACGTCCCTGCTTCAACTGCTATTGTGTTTAACATTACGCTACCTCCTCAACTTTTGTTTTAATTCATCGATGATCGAGTGAAAACTGACCAACTGTTCTTTACTAGGTGCCTCATGTTCGCGTCCCTCATGGATTAAACTATCAAAAAACTTCGCCATTTTAGGGGTAAGATCACGCCTAAGCTGTTCGGCAACAAATAGCATATCTCTTTTGCTATGTGGTCCCATAGTGTTGAACCTCAGCCACTCTTGAATACCTTTACGGTCTTTATCGAAAACTATCCTCATGTTACGCTACCTCCACTAGTGAATTGATGTAGTCCTGCGACACTGTGCGCCCAACCTCTTTACCGCCTAGGTATTGATTGATCTGCCGCGATGTGGTGACAGAGTACTTTCTGTCGGTCCTGAATGCGCCGTGGTCATCATAGCCAGCAACTGGCGTCTGATAGCTGAACATAATCACTGTATCGCCTATGGTTAGCTCTGTGACGTTGCTTTTGACTTGTCTTAGTTTCATTTTGTGGTTTCCTTGTGTTGGGTTTGTGTTGTTAGCTAAGATACTACAGCAAAGCCCTCGTGTCAACAAGGGCAGTGCTTTAGTTTCTCAGTTTCTTCGAGTGATTTTTCTGCGTTTCTTTTGCGTTCTGAATATTTTTTATCCTCAAAATACTCAATTCTTTCACGAACGTATTCAATATTCGGCAGTGTTATGCCAAATTTGTCATCAAGTTTGATCATCGCTTCGGCCCATCCATATCTTAAAGACCAATAGCAAGAATGATCATTCCTTTGCCGTTGTTCTCGATAAGCATCACTCAAAAGATATGAGACCAGTTTTTCGTTTTCGTGTACGGTTTTAAATAACTTAGTAATTTCTGCAGCTGCTTCGTTGGTGATTCCATTAATTGCTCTGCTCATGTGTCGCTCCTATGTAGTTAATCGATGTAGTAACTCTAGCAGACTGGGCAACCATTGCAACCCCCAAGCATAACTATTTTTTACAGTGATGCACCACTATATAAACTCGTGATGTATCTTGTGCTGTGCCTCGTGTCGTGCTAGGCGCTTGGACTCCAAAGGCTACTACATTAGCCCCCACACTCGTGAAAACTCGTGTTGCAGCTCGTGCCGCACCTCGTGTTGTAACCTTTGGGTGACATTAGGGCGCATCTCGTGTTGATTCTCGTGTCGCATCCCGTGTTGCAACCCGTGGTCAGCCTCAAAAGTTATCCACAGGTTATGCACAGGCTGACAAATGTTGGACCGGGGGCCGGGTTTGTCCTGTGTTTATAATTGTAGTTGCCACTCAAGCACAAAATAGGTGAAAATTAGGAATATTACACCGTGTTTCAACGACTGTAACTACTTGATTCAACACGTAGTTGTTACTCGTGCCGCCCAAAGGTAAAAATAGCTTGACTTATGTGAATACTTATGTTATACTATAGTTGTAATTAGGGACAATTTGTGTTATGACCACTGAAATTAAAAAAAGAGGTCGTGGCAGACCCCGGAAGTCAGAAGTAGCTGCTGTAAAACCCGGTAACAAGGGTAAAGTAGGCAGACCAAAGGGTGACGCTGCTATAATCAACGAGTACAAAGCTCGTATGTTGGCTTCACCGAAGTCAAAGAAAGTCCTTGAGACTATTTTTGATGCTGCACTTGACAACGACCATAAGAATCAGGCTTCTGCTTGGAAGCTAATTATGGACCGTATGTTGCCAGTAGGTGCATTTGAGAAGGAAGTAGTGAAGGACGGTGGTAGAAACGCCATACAGATCAACATAACAGGTGTTGGTGCTGTAGACGTAAGCGACCCTGGTGACGTAATCGAAGGAGAAGTAGTTGATGAGTCTTGAGTTTTTTACACTGGAAGAGTTCAACTGCAGAGTCACTGGTGACAACAAGATGGAACCAGAGTTCCTACAGAAGCTTGATCGTTTACGTGGTGAGTGTGGGTTCCCGTTTGTCATAACAAGCGGTTATAGACACCCCATTGAACATCCTATAGAGGCTAACAAGGAAGTTCCGGGGACCCATGCTCAGGGCATTGCTGCAGACATCCAAGTCAGCTTTGGCGGCCATCGCTTCATCATTGTACAAAAGGCACTTGCTCTTGGCTTCACGGGCATAGGCATTGCTAAGACCTTTGTCCATGTGGACACACGAGGCACAACTCCAGTTATGTGGCTCTACTAACATGATGTACTACACCAAACATAAGACTTTAGCGGACACTTCAGAGACATCTCTGTTCACAGTCCCTACTGGCTACGTTTTATGGGTTAATTATATATTCATAGCTAATCACGGCGGCAGTACAAACAACGTGTCCTGCTGGTGGGAAGACGGTGCTGGTGTAGACCAGTTGTACTTTCTGGACAGCAACTCATTAAATAGCGGAGCCAAAGAAATCTTAGGTGGTCAAGCAGATGCACCAATCTTTGTACTACACAACGGAGACGTAGTAAAAGCACAAACAGGATCTGCTGGTGACGTAGAGATTGCCTTTACGTTTAAACTGATGAATGAACCTGCGGCTTTCCCTAACTTTAATGGATCTTGACATTGAGTTACTGCCGTGGCAGCAGGAAGTCTGGGCTGACGACACTAGATTTAAGATAGTAGCAGCAGGTAGACGTACAGGTAAATCAAGGCTTGCTGCTTGGCTGCTAATTGTGAACGCTTTGCAGGCCGAAAGAGGCCATGTGTTCTACGTAGCGCCAACACAGGGTCAGGCCAGAGACATCATGTGGCAGACTCTGCTAGAGCTGGGTCACCCTGTAATCTCAGGTAGTCATATTAACAACCTGCAGATTAAGTTAATCAACGGGGCCACCATTAGCCTCAAAGGTGCCGACAGACCAGAGACTATGCGTGGTGTGTCACTGAAGTTCCTAGTGTTGGACGAGTACGCAGACATGAAGCCTGACGTATTTGAGCAGATCCTAAGACCTGCACTGGCTGACCAAAAAGGTTGTGCTATGTTCATAGGTACGCCTATGGGTCGCAACCACTTCTACGAACTGTACAAGTACGCTGAACTAGGAGACGACAAGACTTACAAAGCATGGCACTTTACTTCCTATGACAACCCAATACTTGACCCCGAAGAAATTAACACTGCTAAAAAGTCTATGTCTAGCTATGCGTTTCGTCAGGAGTTTATGGCGTCGTTTGAAGCTCGTGGGTCAGAAATGTTTAAAGAGGACTGGGTAAAGTTTGACGACGAGGGTTCTGGCGAAGGAGACTACTACATAGCTGTTGACTTGGCAGGTTTTGAAGAAGTCAACAAGAAACGAACTAAGAACACTAAGCTTGACGAGACAGCTATAGCAGTAGTAAAAGTTAATCCTAATGGCTGGTACGTGGAAAACATTATATACGGTCGTTGGAGTTTAGACGAAACTGCAGCTAAAATATTTCAGGCTGTCAGGGACTACAAACCAGTAAGTGTGGGTATCGAAAGAGGCATAGCAAAGCAAGCAGTAATGTCTCCTCTAACGGACCTACAGAAGCGTTACGGGACGTTCTTTAGAGTTGAAGAACTAACCCACGGTAACAAGAAAAAGACTGACAGGGTGATGTGGGCGTTACAGGGCAGGTTTGAGAATGGCTTTGTGACACTCAATAGAGGCGAGTGGAACTCTAGGTTCTTGGACCAACTGTTTCAATTCCCTGATCCACTAACTCACGACGACTTGGTTGATGCTTTAGCTTACGTAGATCAACTAGCAAACGTAGCGTATGACTATGACTACGAAATCGACGAACATGAAATTTTAGACATTGTGAGTGGGTACTGATGAAGAAGTGTATTAAATGCAGCAAGAATAAGCCCACTGTTGAGTTTCATAAGCACAAAGGGATGAAAGACGGTAGATTAAACAAATGTCGGTCTTGTGTTGTGAAAGACGTGTATGCGTGGCGAGCGGTAAACGAAGGATGTAGATCTAAAGAATATAAAAAAAGTAAGGCAAAAGACCCAATACAGTATAAAGCAAAATCAGCAGCAAGAACATCTAAAAGAAGAAGAACAGCTAAAAACGCACAGCCTCTGTGGGCCAATCAGCAGTACATAAATGATTTATATATCAATGCTGCCGAAGCTAACGCAATGTTTGAAGCCATAGGTCTTAGCCCTAAGTTTGAAATAGATCATATTGTCCCTCTACAGAATGAGCAAGTATGTGGACTACATACAGAACACAATCTACAAGTGCTTAGTCGCACAGCAAACAGACGCAAGGCAAACAAGTTTAAGGTAGGATAATATGAGTGAAATCTTTGAACAAGACCCACTAATGATCGAAGAGTCCTTAGAGGACTGGGTAATTACTAAGTGTGAAGACTGGCGTGACCATTACGAGTCAAACTATGAGGCACGTTTTGACGAGTACTACAGACTTTGGCGGGGCATCTGGGACCCTGCTGACTCCGACAGAGCTTCTGAAAGATCCAGAATCATCTCACCTGCGTTGCAGCAAGCAGTAGAGTCCAATGTAGCTGAGATGGAAGAAGCCACCTTTGGACGTGGCAAGTGGTTTGACGTAAGTGACAACATGGGTGATACCCAGAAGCAGGACGTGTTGTTCCTGCGTAATAAACTTACGGAAGACTTTGAGGACTGCAAGGTTCGTAAAGCAGTAGCAGAGTGTCTCATCAATGCAGCCGTGTTTGGCGTAGGTATTGGTGAGGTTGTTATTGAGGAAATGAAAGAGATGGCACCGGCCACACAGCCCATCATGGGTGGTGACTTACAGGCAGTCGGTGTCAACATCATGGAGCGAGTCAAGGTTAAACTCAAGCCCGTGATGCCTCAGAACTTCCTGATTGACCCAGTGGCTACCAGTGTTGAGGAAGCCATGGGTGTAGCCATTGACGAGTTCGTGAGCTTACATCAGGTGGAACTGCTGCAGGAACAAGGTGTGTACAAGGACGTGTACGTAGGTACGGCAGCGCCGGACTCTGACTTAGAGCCTGACCAAGACATCACGATCTACAGTGACGACAAAGTTCGTCTGACGAAGTACTACGGCTTAGTACCACGAGAACTGCTAGATAACGCTACAAAAGAAGACGATGACGAAGAAGTAGTAGAACTCACGGGTTCTGAATCTAAGTCTAAGTACGTAGAAGCAGTAGTTGTGATTGCCAATGGTGGAGTCTTGTTGAAAGCAGAGGCTAACCCTTACATGATGCAGGACAGACCTGTAGTTGCTTTCCCATGGGACGTAGTACCCGGAAGGTTCTGGGGTCGTGGCGTATGTGAAAAAGGTTACAACTCACAGAAAGCTCTTGACACTGAGTTACGAGCTAGGATTGACGCCCTGAGTCTTACGATTCATCCCATGCTGGCTGTGGACGCCACTAGGTTACCACGAGGTGCTAAACCTGAAGTGCGTCCGGGTAAAATGATTCTAACCAGTGGAGATCCTCGTGAAGTTCTACAACCGTTTAACTTTGGTCAGGTCAGTCAGATCACATTTGCACAGGCAAGTGCTTTGCAGCAGATGGTACAACAAGCTACTGGTGCCGTGGACTCTGCTGGTATTGCGGGTTCAGTCAATGGAGAAGCGACGGCTGCTGGCATTAGTATGTCTCTTGGTGCTATCATTAAGCGCCATAAGCGTACACTGATTAACTTCCAGCAGTCCTTCCTGATACCTTTTGTCAAGAAGGCAGCTTACCGTTACATGCAGTTTGACCCTGAGAACTACCCTGTTGCTGACTACAAGTTCAACGCCACTAGCAGCCTAGGTATCATCGCAAGGGAATACGAAGTCACACAGCTTGTACAACTACTACAGACTATGCAAAAAGACTCACCGTTGTACAACACTCTGATCCAGTCCATCATAGACAACATGAACTTGTCTAACCGTGAAGAACTTATTGCAGCAATGCAACAAGCGATGCAGCCTAACCCAGAAGCACAGCAGATGGCACAGGCAGCACAACAGGCTCAGCTTGAGTTCCAGCAGTCCCAGACAGCAGCACTAGGCGCACAGGCTCAAGAGTCTGCTGCTAGGGCTTCTAAGCTGGCTGCAGAGGCACAGGCTGTACCTATGGAGCTAGAGATTGACCGTATCAACGCAGTCACTAGAAACCTCCGTGAAGGAGACGCAGAAGACAAAGAGTTTGAACGCCGTATGCGTGTTGCAGACACTCTTCTAAAAGAACGACAAATTAAAGGTAAAGAAAATGTTGACAGACAAAGAACTCCAAGTTCTC
>Ga0208767_1002756_pt1 | contig 13052 bp, 20 predicted proteins | sample VirMetDEL_Mar_21_FD_184514 | JGI IMG/M metagenome (GOLD analysis project Ga0208767, IMG submission 184514) | Aqueous microbial communities from the Delaware River and Bay under freshwater to marine salinity gradient to study organic matter... | ecosystem: Environmental > Aquatic > Marine >... | reverse complement strand
CCATTATTTTTTCTTTGGTCTACCTCTTTTTTTAACAACTGGTGCTGGTGTCATAAGATTATCAAACCAGTTTAAAAATTTATGTATCGTTTCTTTTAACCATACCCAAAACTTTTTTATATATTTCATTAGTGTATTGTCCTCTCTTCATAATAAATTATTTCAGAATCTTTACTTACTTCACCGCCTGACATAACCGACATAATCTGTAGTGCATGATTTTTATTTTTTGCTCTTATTTCTTTACCTACATAAACCATGTCATCAACCATAACTTCAATATCAAATATTTTGTTGTGGCACATTGTTTGTAAATAATCCTTGAGCTTGAGCTTTTGCATTTTGTCTTATCCCTTCTCTATCTCGTTCCATGATAGCATTAATTTCTGCAATGTTTATTTGTGCGCCGTACTTGGCTTGTAGCTCTAAGGCTTTTACTCTTAGCTGTGCTTCTTCAATATCTCTTTGTCTGTCATCATCCATGATGATTTTCATTCTATCTGTTTCAGCATCAATCATAGCTTTCTGTGCGCTTACCTGTGCCTTCATTGCTTCAGCCTGTGCAAGCATTTCTGCTGGGTCTGGTTTAGGTGGCTCTTGTGGCATAGGTGGCATAGGTGGAACTTCTGTATTTATAAATGACTGTGCGTCTTGGAAGCCTGCTAGCTCGATCATTCTTGTTAGGGTGTTAGCATATTGTTGCATTGACACTAGAGGATTCTGTGGCCCTAGTAATTGCAATATTTGTTCTTGTTTTCCTGCGACTTGAGTTAAGACTTGGAACTTTTCTTCGTCTGATGACTTAGATATAGCTACATTTACCACCATATCTTTGTCTGAATCCCAATATCTTGGGTCTACAGGTATAAATTTACCGTTTAATCTAAAGACATCTTGTGCATTTTGGTGCTTGATTACCAAGTTATTGACTGTTTTAAACATGGCTTTTAGACCGCCTTCAGCAAAATGTCTGCATATAAGCTCTACTCTACCTTGCGCACCACTCATAGTAGCAGTTACAGCTGCGGAAGTTGTAGATTGTAATGCTTCTGCGTTGAGTCCTGCACTTGCTTTAGATACGCCTGTTCTGTTTTCTTTTGATTCGTCTAAATATCCTAGGACTGGGAAAGCTTCTTTACCAACAAAAGGTACAGCAAATGGTTGTACCATTCCTGGCGCTCTCATTCTTATTGGCTGACCAATATCTGTATTAAGTACATCGTCTATGTTGACTTGACCCTCAACGACTCCCATTCTTGGGAAGATTGAATGTCCTAGTGAATCCAAAGTATCACGCATAATTTGTGACTTAGCCGCTTGGATTGGTTTTAGATAATCAGCAGGACAAGATCCTATTGCTGTGTGTGGCTCTGGGTCAGGACAGAACATACATATTGGTAGTTCATCCCACGGCTCTACGTTTAAAACTTCTAAGCCATTACCTGCTGTGCAAACTCTGATTCGCTCATCAATACCATCACCATCAAAGTCATAGTATAAGTAATGCTCAACGTATAAAACGTCTTTACCGCCTGCATCGTTTCTATCTGGGTATACCATGTTGTCAAACGGATTTCTTGCTTCTTGTTCTTCGTAGCTTTCTGGGTCAAGCGCGCTGCCGCCATAACCTGCGTATTGCTCTATCTCTTCTTGGTCATATCCCATAGATACTAAGTCGGAGACTGACTTAATCATTCTGTGCGCAACGTAAGAAGCTGTGTCTATATCGCGCGCGTGTCTTGATATAAGTATTTCTTCTGGTGGTACAGACTCAATACATACTTGGTCTTTTGGTTTTAATCTTCTAATAGTTAGGTCATAACTTGCTGGTATTTCTTGTACTATTTCTTCACCGCTTACTGGGTCCATGGTTATGATTGTTTCGTTGGTAACTGATTCTTCTATTACCTCTACGTTCTTATCAAGGATTAATGCTTGGTAGGATTGTGGGTCTATGTCTGTATATTCGTGCGTAGTAGCGTTGACTGAATCATCCCAAAAGACTTTTACAAAACCAGTCTTTCTTACTAGAGCATCTTTAAAAACGTCATACAAAACTTGGAAACCAGGATTCTTTTCTCTAATCAAATAGTTAATATAATCTGTTTGTTGTTCTGCTAACTGAATATCCTCTGGTCCTTTAGGTACAAATTCAACAATCTTTTTAGTGCCAAAGAAAGTACGCATGATAGACGGCAACATAAAAAGTACGCTATCACGCACATCTGTAGAAACAAACTCTGACTGCATAGAGCTAGTACCTTCTGGTTCAGTACCAAGGTAATATTCTGTTGATTCAGCTCTTTCTGCGCCTACTTGGTGTATGAAGTCTTTAGCATCATCCATCTCGGACTTAATCACGCCTACAAGATCAATCATATCTGTTTCTTCTTGGACGACTGCTTTAATTTCTTCTTCGTTGTACTTCTTTGCCATACTTTATCCTACTCTGATTATTTTTGATTTAAGAGGTTGTCTGAAATTATAACCTAAAAAGCTAGTGCTTCCACCAAAACTTGCAGCAGAGGATGCCATCGTCAGCGCGAGCGCATCCGCCTTGTCTGGAGACTTAATTCCACGCTTACGCATTTCATCCTTACTCTCAATCTTGATTTTACCTGTAGACGTATATTTATACAAAGGCGATGCTAGTTCTGCAACCAACTCATCGTCCTGCGGAATCCTGCAATCTCTTTGCACCAACCAGTCTTTAATCGCAAACCATAATTCAGCGCGTAGGTTTAAATAATTTTTCTTGGTCGCTGGCGCTTCCGCCACATTGACTCCGCGCACAGGTAAGTTTTGCTCCGCCAGTCTATCCACCACGCCTGCGCCCAAACCAATGACATCAATCAATATTTCCTGCGGTTTTTCTATCGCAGTACACTCATCATATTGATTCTTAATCACACCACATAACTGCATCAAGTCCATAGACTTAAACGACTTAATACTCATCACATGGTTTCCTTGTCGTATACATAGCGCGGAGTTATCACCGCCAAATCTAGCGACATCCAATCCCCATATTATCGGTGCGTTAGCTGTAAGAGAGACATCCCTATCTATAGCCGCCTTGACCAATCCCATTGGTATGACAGTATCGTCATCCGCGGATGCTTGACCAATCCCATTGGTATGACAGTATCGTCATCCGCGGATGGAAACTCGCCCATCACCTCCACGCGCGCGACTGTGGAATCCTCGCCGTATTGCTCAATCATCGTTTGAAAGAGCTTTTGGTCGGTGCCTTCTACCGTGCGCGAGTCAATCTGCTCGTTCTTCCAGAAGGATTGCTTAGAGTTAAAGCTGTCGTAGAATGGCCCAGTGTTTCGGCGCGGGTTGGAGAAAGTAAACCAATAGCGGTCGCGCGTGGGTTCGGAGAAGAACCCCTCGCTGACCGAGTAAATAGGAGAAGGAATACCTGATGCTTCATCCATTATCAGGCATACGCCGTAAGATGAATGGATGCCTGCAAACGCATCTGGGTTTTCCTCACTCCATAACTGTGCCTGGGCATAATAATAACCAGTGTCAATCTTTAGGTCGTTTATTAGCGCATCTTCAAACCATTGTGCTGGTTTAATCGTGGTTGCTGTCTTGGTAAACCAATGAGAGTTAATAGATAGTGTTAGCCACTTACCAAGTTCAGCCCATGTTCTTGAACGAAGCTGTTGCTCGGTGTTAGCAGTTACGATTATGGTAGAACCAAGTCTAGTAGATAACATCCAAAGTATGATCCATGCGACAAGTGCGGACTTACCAATACCACGACCTGATGCTACGGCTAGTCTAAACATCTCTGGTAAATCTAATACATTGTTTCGCTCAATGTGTATTGCCATTTCTCGTAAAATTTTTTCCTGCCACTTTCTTGGTCCTTTGAAATCTTCAAGGGGGGTGTCTTTCTGTCCCCATGGGAATACATACTTAACAAAGTTTACTGGGTTGTCTTTGATTGGTCCTGACCATAGTTCGGTCATGAGTTCTTTTTCTAGTTTTACGCCGTATTTCATATTAAAAAAAAATTAAAAAATTTTAGTTGAGTAGTTATACATATATCACCACCGCCACGCAACGAAAGGGGGGGTCAAATGCGATTTATTGAGAGAATATTGCATTAGTTAAAAAGGGAGTGTAAAAACTACTGCCCGCATCCGCCCCCGCCCTATATTATTCATTAGCGCCCTCGCCCTCGCTCTCGCTTGCTCTCGGCGTGCGTGCGCGTTTAGGTAGCGCGTGCGCTGGCGCGTGTTCTATTATGTTTATGCGCTCTCTAGCGTCCGTTAGTACGCCTTTAAGATCTAAATTGTGATTGACTTCCTGGCGATCCGCCCATTGATCGGGCGCGCGGTTGCGGAGATAGAAAGAGATAGCATTAAAATTCTTGTCTTCTATTGTTTCCATGAGTTTAGATGTGACAAATGCCAGGCCTTTACTCTTTCCTCTATCCAAAGCGTCCGCAATTCCCGTAGATTTCTTTTCTCTATGTCTGTTAAATACATCCCAACCAACGCCCAAACTTCTGCAAATGTCCATGATTCCTAGACCTTGTGAAGCTAGATGCTCAACCCTTGCGGCATCTATTACAACTGGTTTACGTCCTCTCTTTTTAGGTGTTTTTGTTTCCATATTCCGTTTAATTGTACTCTATAAACCCTTTATTTATCGGATTTAAGCAATTAATTACACATTTATGCAATAAAGTTGTTGCATTTAGTGTTTTAATTTAGTAAATTAGTATTACAAGGCAATTAAGCTTTGATACTTTGGAGAAGTAATATGACAGATACAAATAAACAAAACATCTACACATTAGAGCAAAATCTAATTGAAGAACTAAACGACAATAAAGAGGACATATTGGAAAATAGTTGTCCAGAAGATGTTGTTTCAGAATATGCCGATAGTTGGGTGCCAATATATAACGATGATTTATTAAAAGTTGCTCAATCGGATTTAACGCTTGGATATAATGACCACGAGGTAGAGGGAGATATATATGCTCAACTATCTTTCTCAATATATCAAAGACTACAAGCAGTTGGCGATCAATGGCTACAAGACAACCAAGTAGAGGTGGCGTAATGAGTAATACTTACACAATTAAAGATGTTTTAAGAGTTGGCAACCTATTAGATGACGGAACTAACTTTAAATGTAATAAATGCAACAAGTCCGGAGAAATGACATATCAAGCATTACCAGGTAAAGATTTTAAAAATGGTTTTGATTATTCATGCGGACATTGTGGTCAATGGCAATTAGAGGCGGTGCAATAATGACTATTAAAACCAAAACACACAAAAGCATTATAGGGCAACTTCGCAAGAAGTACGGCCTAAAAGATAACACGCCAATACACAAAGTAGAGCAAATAATGACACCAGAGGATTGGCAAGCGTTTAGCACCGCTTTAACCTTTCCTAATGGTAAACCAACACAAAGGGGGAAATGATGAGTAAACCAAATATAAGAGATGATTTTTCTTATTTTGTAAGAAAAAACGAAACATACAAAGCAGTTAAAGAAGCAAGTATTTCTATTGCTTGTTTACAAGATGATAATTTTGAAAACACAAAAGAATTAGACAAAGACCTAGAACACATACAAAAACAATTAACCATAGTAGAAAACTATTTTAAGGAGCAAGAATGATAATGCAACAATATAAGATCAGTTATCCACGCGCCGAGTTTTGCTATGCCAGGCACATAAGAGACAACCTAAAACACGAGGGCGAAATAATATACCCGCATGAGCCATCTTCTAGGCTCTTAGAGGACGGCTCATGGCTTTTAATAACAATAACAGGGGAAAGGCTAGGCACAGTCTCTCCTAATGGAACTGTGAGGCTTACATGAAGCGAGAGGACATACCAAAACATTTACGACATCTAACCAAAGAAAAGCTAAAAGCTTTGTTCTATTTATTTAGGAAACCAGTATGAGCAATCAATACAACGAGCAAACACTGGAAAATATAAACCATTATGTACTAGAGCAAGATAGAAAAGGCTTGCTTGATGATGAAATAGATTACACGGCATTTGCTTACGGCTTGCACCCAGACGATGACCGAGACGAAATACTAGAATACATAGCGGAAAGTATTTTCCACGAGCAAACAATAGGAGATCTAATCTAATGGGTAAAGGAAGTGGCAGAAGGCCAACAGCACACGATAAACCAAACGCATACCAAGATAATTGGGAGTTAGCTTTTGGTAAAAAGAAAAACACTAAACAAATAACCAAGATAACGGCTAACATTCCTTTTGAAATGGAAGGATGTCCAAGTTTTGAAGATAAAATTAATTATCTTTCTAAACTTATTAAGGAAAACTATTTGGAGAAACTTATCAAAGAAGATAAAATATATTTTGAAACCATAACAAAGCATCAAGAGTTGGCTAATAATACTTTTGATGAAATTTTTAAACACAGAAAATAAATGCTTGACCTAATTATTAACATATTCGCTGGAGTCACAATAACATTCGCTGTAATGATATTTCTAACAGCGCTCGCAATAGTAATAATTGACCGCAAGCAATAAGTTTGAACGAGTAGGAGCGATAGTAATAATTGACCGCAAGCAATAAGTTTAAACGCGTGAGAGATATCTTCTCCAAAAGATAACCCCCCCTAAAAGCTCTCGCGCGTTCCTCTAATCTTCATCATCTTTAATACAAAAAATACCACACTCAAAATTATAAGATTTTAGATCTCTACCTTTAGCCTCTGCTGGCAGTTCTCTCAATGGTATTCTTTTACCTTTATATCTAACCAGGTTAGCGCCTAATTCATCTGATAACCTCATGCGCTGCTCAAATACATCTGGGAATGTCTCTCTTACTAAATTCCAATAAGTTGGAGAACTAGCCTTAACACAACCAATACAATTAGCATTTGGATAACCAAAAGAATATATCTCAGGCAGTTTAATACCAGCTTCTAATAAAATATCAAAACAACCCTGCTTTGTAATGCCCTCGTCAATCAATACAGTTAATAAATTATCTTTTTGATTATCTCTAAACCTTACAGCTCTCTTTTCTTCATCAGCAGTAAAGCCAAGAACAATATAATCAGTTGGGTTATTAATCTCCCAAACTTGTCTCGCATGCTTCTTTAAATGTGTAGTACAAGGCGCACCAAAATTACCTGCCATATATTTACGCTCACGCCAGACAGTCTCGCATGACTGATCTGGAAACTTAGGATTAATTGCAAACTCAATCTCAATACCTAACCATTGCTCAATATCTTTTAAAAATCTTTGATTATCTTCGTGTTCTTCTTTGATAGGATTATTAACAACACGCACGCGGTTAGTATCTCCATATAGCTCAATAGTTTTCTTAGCCGCCACCGCGCTTGCCGCACCACAACTAAACCAAACTGTAATATCCTTATCTTTCATCTATCAACCTTTTCAACTCTTTTAGTTTCTCTATTTTCAACACACGCAACGCTTCAATTATCAATTCATTCTCCGCTATCTTTTTCTTTATATCTTCTATCTCTTTATTCATACCCACGCACCTCCTCGCGCTATTCACGAACTAAGTCCGCTAAACCAACTAATAAAAAATGTTTCTTCCCTCCGCTCTGGGACTTCCGCAAGCGCTTTGGCTCTCCCTCTAGCACGATCCATATCAACCCCGCTTCGCTCAACTCCGCTAGCGCTCGCCCAACGCTTTTACGATTAACTGCTGTCATCTTAGCGTAATAGCTAATAGCATCATGCGAGGACCAGGTTTCATACCTCCAGCGCTCGCACAATGCCCAACCAATAAAGCGAGCTGTCATAGATAGCTGCTCATTGCCTGCGACTTCACTTCTATACCAATGCCAGACGATTTGGCGCACACGAGAAAAGTCTCCCTCCTTCCGCGCAAGCGCTATCGGAATGAGAGCTGTTTTCTCCCCCCGCTCGCTCTCGCTGTGAGCAGTAATCCACCAATATGCTTTGTCTATTTGTCCAAATCTTCTCATCTTTCTCCTGCGCAAGCGTGCGCTCTTTCGGGAGAGTCAATCCCCCTCAAGGGGATTGCTCTCCTATACATATGTATATGTATGGATATATGGGAACCTTTTACTCGTCCGTTGGGCATCTGAGGGTATAGTTTGTCCCTTAGCTTCCCTAGTATGTCCCGCAAGTTCCCAACGATCATAGTTCCATATTCTTTAAAATGTGTGTAATAACTTCGATTGTCCAGCCGTTTCCAAGCATTTTATATCTTTGGGTATTGCTTACATGGTTAGTATAATTATCTGGAACTGTTTGCAATCGTTCACACTCAACAGGGGTAAGTTTGCGCCAGTAAACATTGTCTTTGGTTAATACATTATCTTTTTGGACTGTAGTGACTGTATTAGTCTTTTCATCTTTTCGCAGCTCCAACATTTGTTTTGTTTTACCAGCAACCGAACCAAACTGATCTTGTCTTACTCCGTCTTTGTAATACCTACCACGAAATGCACCAGCAACCACTTTTGGCTCTCTATGTCCACCGCCACAAGTTGTAAGCGTAGAAGATTTTCCATCTGGACTGTAAACCCTTTTTATTTGGTCATGACCTTTAATATCTACTGCTGTTCCTACTTGTTTAGGTGTGTCGTGGGTTTCTATGTATTGATCTTTATTGCCAGCGGTAAGTGTTGGAGATTTTCCATTCTCACTATATACACGCTGTTTGCTTTCATAAACACCATCTCTGTATTCAAACTCCATAATTTGCTTGTCAAATATATCTGTTTTAATACCAAGAATTTCTTTTAACTTAAACCAAATATCATCACTTGGTATTGCAAAGCTGCTATCAGTCCTAAACCAATGCTCTACTTTAGTTATTGCTGTATTAGTTTCTTCTGCTATTTGTTTATTAGTTTTACTAGATTCTTTTTTCATTTCTCGTAAAAGATATTGCAAACTAATTATGTCAACCTCATGTTTTCTTACTTTTACTTGCTCAACATTCATGCCTACCTTGATAGGTTTGCTTGTAGGCTCTCCAACATTATTACACGCAAGATAATCACCCTGCCTGCCATTCTTTACATATTCCATAGCTGACAAGCTTGCAGATTTTTCTTTATTCATATCAACCAGGCATTTTCTACCTTCTTGTCTTTTGGCAAACTTATCAGACATTAAAGTATAGTTATCTGGCGTAGTTTCCAATATATCCCTTAAAACTATACCTCTTTGTTCAGGTTGTTCTATTCCAGGTATGTTAGTCCAATAGTATCTAACTCTATTCTGTGCTGATACTAATGCTGAATTAATCATAATCGGCTCAACACCCATGTATTCAGATATGACATCTAAATATTCTTTTTTCATTCTTACATTTTCTAATAAAAAATATTTTGGTTGTAACTCTTTTACACATCTAACAAACTCAAAAAATAAAGCACTTCTAGGATCATCAAAGGCAAGCTGTTTACCTGCAAAGCTAAATCCCTGGCATGGACTACCACCCATAACCAAATCAATCTTTGGTAGTGTTGATAGGTCTAGTTCAGTTATATCTCCCACTTGTATTATGTCTGGGTAGTTGGCTTCACTAACTTTCATTGCATATTTATCTATCTCGCTTGCATAGTAGTTATCTACCTTTATACCAAGACGCTCTAAAGCAATCCTGCCACAACTCATTCCATCAAATAAACTTAATACGTTCATAGTTTTCTCCTTTTAAAAATTATCATAAAGTGCCATAGGATTTTGTAATTCCTCTAGCGGTTCAAGTACACCATTCTTTCTAAATAATGTTTTGGTACTGTAATCAACATTGCCAGAATTAGATTTAACAAGAGCGGCTTTAACTACACTCATTCTTTCATAGGTCACGCGCTGTTCTTCACAAATACGCTCACAATCCTCCGCGCTCGCCAACCACATAGCTATCGCCCACCTAACACTATCAGTAATACTACTAGCGCCTCTTATCTCTGCTCTATGGCTCATAGCATCATCACTATCATTCGCTAAAGCACCTTTATTGAGATGATGGATAGTAAGGGTAGAGCAACCAAGTCTAGCGCTAATGTTCGCACAATAAGAACCCCACAATTGCCCTGCCTCGTTACTGCTTGATACATTGCCAGTTGTAAATGCTTGGAGAGGATCAAAACAAACTAACTTTAAATTTGGTATGGCTTGTAATTCCTCTACTAACTCCTGCGCTATAGGTGTTATGCCTTCTTCTCTTAACAATATCATTGGTTCTTTTTGTTCTGGGACAGGAAATACATAGACTTCATAGGAGGAGTTAAATCGCTTGCCGTTAGGGTCGAGCAAGTCTAAACGTCTATGTATTTCCATTAAATCATCTTCAGCACAAAAAATTACAGTATTACCATGTTCTTTAACATCCTTCCCCCACCACCTGCCACCGCACGCCACCGCTAACGCTAACTGTATGACACTTAACGACTTACCCACTCCACCAACTGCGGCTAAGATTCCAGGCTTACCAATGGGGATAAGACCATCAACTAAAAACTTCTGTGGCTCTGGCTTACCTACAAGGTTACGAATCGCATACTTTTGGATGCCTAGCTTATGTTCAATGAGTTCAGCTCTAACTTTATCTAAACCATGTTTTAAATAGAGGTCGTTGTAATCTCCAACTTCACTAGGTAATCGCACCGCACTATTAACCACAGCACTCGCGCACTCTTGCGCCTTCTTCTCTCCCACTCCACTCTCATCATTATCAAGTGCGAGAATAAATCTAGCACCTGTCAGCTTGCGTAAATTAGAGGCTGCATCCAACAAGAAGTTGGCACTAAAAACGCAAGCTACAGGAATTTGGGTAGCTTCATAGACTGAAGCGGCAGTTGAGTAGCCTTCAACTAAAATAAGTTTTTCTATTTTGTTTAAATCTTGTAAGGTAGTACCGATTAAAAATATATTACCTTTGATTTCTGAGGCGGAAGCGAATCTTTTTTCGCCTTTTTTATCTATGTACTGTAGAGAACGAATCTGTCCTGTAGTATTATATACAGGAACAATTAACCTACCATTTAATTGCTTCAACCCATAACTTTTAACTTTTTTATTCGTGAGATATTCATGGTCGATGGCTTCGTGGCAAATCTTAAACTTTTCTTGCATTTCAACTGCAACTTCATCTTGTCTTTGCTTCCTTTCTGCACGCGACTTAGCACTAGCCTCTTCCATTTGTTTTTGTAGTTCTTGTCTAGTTCTTGTCTATCTACAATACTTAGTTGGTTAGTATCTATGCTTGACCACTTGCCCTCAAAACCAGTTTTCCAATTACCATAAGTGCAGAACATGTGTCCGCCTACCTGGTTGACAGCATAATACCCAGACTTCTGACCGCCTGTATCTGGTTTACCACCTATTGCTTTTACTGGTACTCGTATTATCTCGCCAGTAATTTCTAAGAAGTCTACAAGCAATCCCTGTGCTTGCATCTCGTTTATTAAATCATGTGTACTCTTACCTGTACTGAAACCAAGGTCGTTATAGAGTATGTCCTTTTTCAGGTACTTTGTTAAATCCATTTGCAGCTCTCTCATCATCTAACTGCGCTTGCACATTCGCCCAGTTTAGATATTCCCTAACAATAGTTGTGAAGATCCTTTTCCTGTTATTTCTGTCCCATTTATGCAATGGTTTCTGATCTTCCTTTCCTGCTAGTTCTAAATAAATATCTTTGGTTTGTGCTATGGAATATTCAATCCCTGTATCATTCAGTTGTGCTTTGTTGGGTAGTCTTTCTCCCTCCCCAATCTTTTTTAAATGAGCCATACAGCACGCTCCAAGCCAGTGTTCTCCATCTTTTCTTAAAAACGGCCCAGCTGGTGCTTTACAATATGCACACAGCGTAGGCCTATTATTACCATCAAAATTAAAATGGTGCGTCATCATCATCATCAACAGAGGTACTTCCCATTGCTGCTAAATCAGATTCCGATGGTCCTGTTTTAATACTATCGTCAACAGGCTCTGGCTTTTTATTAGTAGGTTGCCAAGTCTTACCCCAATCTTCATTAATTTTTAGATAACCATTGTCATCTTTAACTAATTCAGCTGATACACTTTTACCCATAAAGGCAGTAGATGTATCTTTTGGTGGTTCTTTCAATCCCATCGCTTGCGCCATAAGTAGCATTGACTTAACGCCACTATCCACATACTTAGGATTATCGTGGCCAACAGTAAATGTATGATTCAATCTGATGCTACTACCATCAATCTCAAAATACATCTTGCACCCACGCCATCCGTTTCTACCTTCTACTAAGGCTTCTTCTTCGCCTTGCCAATGCAGAACATGTCTACCTGGCTCAACTGCCGACTTGCCTTCGTTAGAGGCATCTACATTAAAATTTGTTAAATCCATTTTTTACTCCTTTTTAAATCCAACATTTATATTGTGAACACTCATCCTCTTTTGCTCCACAATGACGACAATATCCATCCTCATCGTATTGCGGCTCATCATCATCGCAAAAGTGTTCGTTAAGTTCTTTTGTATCAATCACTTCAACATCTGCTCCCTGATAGTTTGCCAATCAAACGGCATCTCACTATCAAGACCAAATCTATTCTTAGCTTGGAAGCCTGGTGTCTCTTGTGTAAAGATAGTCCTGTCTCCTTGCTTTAGTTTAGTAGTCATGCCACCGCCTTTACCTTTTACTTGGATAGTACCTATCTTGTAATTAGCAAAGAATACCGCGTCGCTGTGTTCTATGACTAGATCAGCGGCTTTTCTGTGCAACTTAATTTGGTGCCGATCATGGGGTTCGCTTGATGGATCTTCATATCTTCTTACTTCATTATGTGCAATCTGTAAGACAGTAAAGCCTTTGTCTCGCAACTGATTTAGTAAAGCAAGATACTCTTTCCATACCTCTAAACAAGCGGCATAGCCTTTTCCGTATGCTGGTGAGCTGATATCTGGCCAACCATTCTTTTCACAAACATAATCGTGCATTAAAGTTTCTAACCAATCTAAACTATCTACAATGACAGTTTTAAATTCGCTATCTTCTTCTATTAAAGACTTTA
>Ga0208767_1002753_pt1 | contig 13054 bp, 12 predicted proteins | sample VirMetDEL_Mar_21_FD_184514 | JGI IMG/M metagenome (GOLD analysis project Ga0208767, IMG submission 184514) | Aqueous microbial communities from the Delaware River and Bay under freshwater to marine salinity gradient to study organic matter... | ecosystem: Environmental > Aquatic > Marine >... | reverse complement strand
GTAATGCTTTATCTCCCCTAACAGATATGGTTGTAAAAAAAGCAGTACAAGAAAATGACACGCAAAACAGAACTGAAGCATTAAGATTAGGAAATGAGTTTACTAGAAAAATGAATACTATTGAAGATACTATTGCCAATGATAATACTGGTCTAGGAGTTAATAAGCAATCTGCTAATGCTTATTATAAACAACAAACAAATAATCTTATTAATCAATTTAAGTCACAAGCATCTAATAATGCTACTGCAACTTTATTTACAAACAATGCTTTAAGTGCAGTAAATAGAGGAATCTTTAGAATTGATACTATAGTAGATAAAAATGTTTTTAAAGACTTAACAACTCAAGTAGAGCTTGCAGAAAAATCTTTAATAACTCAAGCTCTTTTTAATAATAGAGACGAAAATATTGTAGATGAATTTGGGATGCTTGGTAATGTAAATGACTTTGATTATGCTAGTCTCCAAACAAACTTAACAAAATTATATACAGATGCTTTCTCCGGTAAAATACCTGCAGCAAATTTAAACTCAATGGTTAATAATATTCCTGCTCTTGTGCAAGGATTTCAAGCAAATAAAGATATTTATGATAATCCTAGTTTTGCTTATGCAGAACTTGAAAAAGGAGAAAACAGTTCAGTTTATCCAGACTTAAAAGTTGAACAGAGAATTAAATTAATTAATAAAGTTGAAACTATGATGGCTCAACCAATGGAAACAGAATTTGCTAATGTTATTTTTTCTTTACAAGGAAACGGTACAGAACAACCTTTTGATTTTGATTTTGCAAAGAAAATTTTACCACCAGCAAAATATAATGAATTGAAAACAACTTATGATTTAGCTAAAATTAATGCTGAAGATGTAAGATTAATTAGAACATTATCTTTAGATGAAGCAGATAAACTTATTGAAAGTAAAAATTATAATACAGATTCATATGTAGGAGCTGCAGACCTTATAACACAAGCTAAATTAAAACAAGGTTTGATTGAAGTTAGAGATAATACACAAAAACAATTTTTGTTAGATCCTGTTCAATTACAAATAGATACAAATCCAGAAATAGCAGAATTAACTAATGACTATAGAACAGAAACTGATCCAGAACTTAAATTAAGTAATAGAAAAATATTAACTAACGCAATAATAGAAGGTCAAATTAAACGAGGAGCTGATCTAACTAAATTAAAAATATTAACTAAACAAGAAATTACTCAATTTAAAGATCAATTCTTAGACACATCTATTACATCAGAAGATAAACTAAAATTAATAGAACAATTAAAAGTAACTTTTGGTGATGAAAATATGGGAAAAATTGTTAATCATTTACAGGATGAAAAAACACCAAAAAATATATTAATGGCTATTTCTACAGATAGTCTTGAGTTGGCTAAAGATTTATTTGATAGTAGTAGTTTAACAAGTTTAAAAAAACTTGCTATTAAAAATGATATACAGCCTAATGACGTTTCAAAAAAGATTTCAAAAAAGTTAGAATCTTTTGCAGAAGTAATTAATGCTCAAGGAGAAGGTTCTGAATCTAAGGCTAATTTTTTGTTAGAAATTAATGATGCGTTATTAAAAGCTACTCTATTAAGAGTAGATAAAAATACAAGTGTAGAAGATGCTGTAGAATCTGCAACTAATGATTTTTTAGATGATTATGTTATTAATAATAGTTTAACTGCTTTAATACCAAAAAATATAAATAGAAAATCAATTCCTGTAGCAGCTGTTCAAAACAAAAATGAAGCAATTTTAATTGGCTTAAAAGATACTTCACCGGGAAATTATTTAGATCGTTTTATGGGTCCAAAAGGATATATGCACTATGCTTCATCTTTAAATGCAAATATTCAAGTACCTCCTTCAATGGGATTTGAACAAACAACTATAAGTGAAGAAGAAATTAAAAAAAGAATAGGGTTTACTATTCGTAATTATTCTAAATGGTTAAATAATAGTGATATGACAGGTATGGTTTTATATGCTGATTTTGGTGATGCTGGAATGCAACCTGTAAAAAATGCTGATGGTCAAAGAATAGAATATTATCTTTTAAAATTACCTAATCAAGACCCCACGATTGATGATACAGCTTCTGTTTATCCTGTAACTGGTGATGAATTACCACTTGTACCCGAGCCACCTTCTGATGATTATTTTCAATATAATGAAAATTTAATAGATCAAGCTATTGATGAGGGAAAAAAAAACTCTAAATTTTCGTTAGGTGATGTTTTGATTTCACCAGTAGGAGCAGCAGATTTATCTCCGTCAATAGATAAACCTTTTGAGGGTTATATAAAAAGTGTAGAAAATGCTCCACTTTTGAAGGGTAACTTTAAAAATTTTAGACACAAATCAGAAGAAGGTGGTTTAGACACTATTGCTTTTGGACATAAACTTACTGAAGAAGAAAATAAAAATAACAAAGTATATCAGTATGATTTATCAGAAATAAACTCATCCACTTCTCCAGAAAGAATACTTGAAATATCAAATGATATTTTAAGACAAGATTTAGAAAAAGCTGAAAAAATATTAATTACAACTCATGGCAATAAATTTATTAATTTAGATAGCAGAAGAAAACAAATGTTAATAGATATGCAATTTAATGTAAAAAAATTTAAAAATGAAGATGTATTTCCTCTTTTTAAAAAAGCATTATTTGATGGTGACGAAGAAGGTATGAAAAAAGAATATAAAAGAGTTTTTACAGACAAAAATGGAAAAGTTAAACCATTAGCTAGAAATAAATTTTTTAAAAAATATTTTTTGGATAAACAATGATTAATCTTGGATTAGGCACATTTGAAAAATCAAAAGAAGAAATAGGTTCTTTGTACAACCAAAGTAGAACCAGTTTTTTAGATGCTGCTCATGCTAACTTTATGAACACATGGAATCTAAATCCATTTGCTTCTACATTGAGAGCATACGATCAAACAAAAGCCTATCAATCAAGTAATGTTTATCTAAATAAAGATGAGTTAAATAAACAATATGCTGGATTAGGTTTAAATTTTACAGAAGATACAAGAGAAGGTGTTGTTAATTATATAGTTGAAAGAAAAAAATTAGAAAATTCAAGAGCAAGTATTATAAATAGAGGACCAAATAATAAAATGGCAAAAAGTTTTTTCTTTTTACAATCTCTTGGTACAAGTTTTTTAGATCCTATAAACATTGGTGCATCTTTTGTACCTATTGTTGGTCAAGCTAAATTTGCTTCTATGGTTGCTCGTTCTGGTAAAAATATAGCTAGAGTAAAAAAAGGTGCTGTAGAAGGTATAATTGGTAATGCTGCTGTTGAACCTATTGTTTATGGTGTAGCAAAATCAGAACAAGCTGATTATACTGCTTATAATGCTATTACTAACATAGCAGTTGGTGGTTTAATTGGTACTGCAGCTCATGTTGGTTTTGGTAGATTAGGAGATTATCTTGCAGAAGTAAGAGGTAAGCCAAATATTTATCAAAGATTAGGAGCAATTTCCCCAGAAAATCAAAGACAATTATTAGACTATTCTGTTGGTAAAGTTTTAAAAGGAGAACCAGTAGATACTGGTAATCTTGTGTCTGAAAAAACAAGAGTAGGAGATCCACAATTAAATAAGATAGATGATCAAATAAAAGAGTTTAATACTTTGTATAATAATTCAATAAAAAATGGAGACAGAAAATCAGCTACAATTTATAGAAAAAATATTAGAAACTTACAAAAAACAGAAAGAGATATAATTGAAGCTAAAAGAGCAGAAAATGATAGAATAAGAATACAAGAAGAATCTAACATAACCAACCGAAACCTAAAACCATTAACAGAAGAACAAAAAATAATAAAAGAAAAAAATCAATCAGAGTTAGAGATTGAAGCAGAAAATATGCAACAAAGAACTATACTGCATCAAAAACAATTAAACATCAAAGATACAGATTTAATTGAGCCTATGATTCAAGAAAGAAATGATATTAAAAAAATTGATAACTCTATAAAAAATAAAACTCAAATTAGAGAAGCTATAGAAGCTGGAACTAATTGTACAAAAAGGAATAGTTAATGGCAGATATAAAAAAATTATCTAAATGTTTTCAAGAAGTTAAAAGATTAACTGGTGATCTTTTGCCAGACGAACAAATAAATCAAATTTTAGATGAAGCTAAAATAAAAATTAATGAAAATAAATTTCAAGGAGCAGAAGTTAAATCAGAAAAAATTTTAGCACAAGAAATTATTGATAAGTTTGAATATGAGCAAGTTTTAAAGAAAAGAAATTTAGCGGAAAGCAATATGAAAGCATTGGAAAGATATGAAACAATAATAGATGCTGTAGATGAATCTAATGGAAAAATTAATCCTATAGAAGCTGTGCGTGGATATTTAGTTGGTATGCAAAAATTTTCTAAGATTACTAGAAATTCTATTGGTTTAAAACAAGGTGCTTTAGAAAATGTTGAAATTACAAAACTTGTTAATGCTATTAGAGCTTTAGGAAAAGATGCTTGGAATGATTTTAGTGAAGGTAGAATTGATTTAGAAATTATGAGAGAAATGATTGGTGAACCTACAGGTATAAAAGGTGCTAAAAATATTGCTAGAATATTAAAAGAATCTCAAAATAGTTGGAGATTAAGATTAAATGATTTAGGAGCTAATATAGGAGAGTTAGACGATTGGATAACTAGAACAACACATGACACAGAAAAAATGGCTAATGCTAGTAAAGGCTCAAGGTTACTTGATGATAACAGAGCTGCTTGGGTAGAATATATACAAACAAAATTAAATTTAAAAAGAACTTTTGCTGATGTTAATGATCCAATGGAAATTAATAAAATTTTAAGTGATATTTATGATAGTTTAATGTCAGGTGATCATATGAAGTATGGTGGCACAAATAGTGTTTATGGAACAAAAAATGTAACTAATCGTTTAAACTCATCAAGAGTTTTACATTTTAAAGATTTACAAGCTAGACAAGAATATAATATTAAATTTGGAGAACCTTCTCTACAAACAAGTGTTTTTAATGTTTTAACAAGTAGTGCAAAAAATATTGTTATTATGCAAGAATTAGGAACAAATCCTCAAGATACATTTAACAAAATTTTATCTTTATTAAAAAAAAAATATAGAAACTCAGATTATCAAATTGTTAGAGATTTGAATTTTGAAAATTTTCAAGGAGCTTTTGGACAAATTGATGGAAGTGCAAATTCTGTTGGTGGTCAAACTTTAGCAAAAATAGGTATGGTGGTAAGAAGCACAGGAGATATGGCTAGATTAGGTGGAACTATGATAACATCTGGTGCAGATCTAGCACCTTATATGACATCTACTAATTTTCAAGGAAGAGGATTATTAACTGGTTTGTTTGAAGCAATAAATGGATTACTTGGTGGAAGTAATAAAGCTGCTATGGAAGCATTAGAAGTTATTAGCAATTCTGTTGTGGTTGCAAATAGAGGAAATGTATATGCAGATGGTGCTGATGGAACTGGTGCAATAAATAATTTAAGAAATAAATTTTTTAAATGGAACGGATTAAATGGATGGGTTGCAAGTTTAAAAAGTTCTATGGCACTTGGCGTATCAAAATATTATGGATCATTAGGTGAAACTAAATTTTTTGATTTAGAAAAAAGAGAAAGAAATTTTTTAACACTTTATGGAATAGACGAAGGTAAATGGAATATGTTGCGTTCTATTAAAACTTTAGCTGCTGATAATAAAAGATATTTAACTGCTGAAGCGGCAAAAGATATTCCTGATAGTGTTGTTAATAGTTATGTTGGTAGAAAATTAAGTGCAAGAGAATTAAGAAATTTTAAAAACAACTTAGAATTAACTTGGAGAAATGTTTTAAATGATCAAGGTACACATGGAACACCAGAACCAGATACTCAAATTAGATCAATAACAAACATGGGTACAATTAAAGGAACTTACATGGGTGAGCTTAATAGATTTGTAATGCAATATAAAAATTTTTCAGTTTCTTTATATAAAAAAATTTTACGAAGAGAAATGGATTCTTATGGACCAGACGAAAGTAAATTAATAGGTGCTACCATGTTAGCTTCTACATTAATGTTAGGAACTATTTTTGGTTACATGGTTTTATCTATTAAAGATATGTTATCAGGTAGATCGCCAAGAGATCCTAAAAAATTATCAGTTATAATGCAAGCATTTGTGCAAGGTGGTGGTGGTGGTATTTATGGAGATTTTATAATGAGTGAAGTTCAAAATCAATATGGTAATGGTTTTCTTGAAACTGCTGCTGGACCAACAGCTTCAGATCTTAAAAAAATTATAGACATGGTAAAAACTATGAACGAACCTAAAAAAGCAGGTAAAAAATTTTTAGAGTTAGCAGAAGGTCATACACCATTTATAAACCTATATTACATTAAAGCGGCTTATGACTACCTTATAGGTTATCAAATTAAAGAATATTTAGACCCCGGATTCTTTGATAGAATGAAAAAAAGAAATGAAGAAAATAGAGGTCAAACTTATTTTTTTAAACCATAGACAAAGGATAGATAATTTAATATAGAGAGAGTATAATGACAGTATCAAGCACAACAGTAAAAAATTCCTACTCCGGTAATGGTAGTACAACCGAGTTTGCCTATACATTTAAAATATTAGTTAATTCAGACTTACAGGTAATTATTAGATCATCAACAGGTACAGAGACAACTAAAACTATAACTACACATTATACAGTAGCTGGTGCGGGTGATGCTAGTGGAGGTTCAATAACTTTCACATCTGGCAATATTCCGGCTTCTGGTGAAACAGTTGTTGTTAGAAGGAATGTCCCGCAAACTCAAGCAATAGATTATATTGCTAATGATCCATTCCCTGCGGAGACACACGAAGAGGGTCTGGATCGTGCTGCTATGGTTGCACAACAATTATCTGAAGAAGGCGATAGATCAATAAAACTATCAAGAACAAATACAATGAACTCTACAGAGTTTTCTGTAGGTGCTACTGATAGAGCTAGTAAAGTTTTAGGATTTGATGCTAATGGTGAACTAACAGTTACACAAGAACTTGGTACAAATAGAGGAAACTGGTCATCTGGTACAGATTATAGTGCTAGAGATTTAGTGAAAGATACCTCAACAAATAATATTTTTTTAGTAAATACAGCACATACATCTTCTGGTTCACAACCTTTAACATCAAACGCAAATTCTGCTAAATATGATTTAATTGTAGACGCAGCATCAGCAACTACTTCTGCAGCTACCGCTACAGCTCAAGCAACAATCGCAACTACAAAAGCTGGTGAAGCAGCAACATCTGCATCAACTGCTACAACAAAAGCAAGTGAAGCAGCTACTTCAGCAAGTAATGCATCAACAAGTGAAACTAATGCGGCAGCATCTTTTGACAGTTTTGATGACAGATACTTAGGTGCAAAATCTAGTGATCCTTCAGTAGATAATGATGGGGATGCTTTAATAACTGGAGCATTATACTTTAATTCTTCAGACAATGTAATGAAAAATTACACAGGTTCTGCTTGGCAAACTTTAAAACCTACTTCTTCTGAACAAACAAATATTAATACTTTAGCTGCTAGTGCAGTAATTACTGATATGTCAATATTAGCTACAGCAGATGTTGTTGCTGACATGAATACTTTAGGAACAGCAGACGTTGTATCTGACATGAACACTCTAGCAACTGCTGATGTAGTTTCAGATATGAATACTCTTGCAACTGCAGACATTGTATCTGATATGAACACTCTTGCTACAGCAGATGTAGTAAGTGATATGAATACTTTAGGAACTGCAGATGTAGTAACTGATATGAATACTTTAGGTACAGCAACTAATGTAACTAACATGGCAACTGTTGCTTCAAACATTACAGGAGTTAATTCTTTTGCAGAAAGATATAGAGTAGCATCATCAGACCCTACATCAAGTTTAGATGAAGGTGATCTTGCTTTTAATACTACAGATAATAATTTAAAATTTTACAATGGAACAGCTTGGACATCTATCTCACCCGGTATAGCAAATGTTGTAGATGATTCTACTCCACAACTAGGTGGTAATTTAGATGTACAAACTAATCAGATTGTAACAACAAGTAATAGAAATGTTAAAGTTTATCCTAATGGTACTGGTGTATTAGAAGTAGGTGGAGATGGTTCATCTAATGATGGTACTATTCAATTAAATTGTTCTCAAAATTCACATGGTGTTAAGATTGCATCACCAGCTCACTCTGCTGGACAATCATATACATTAATTTTACCAACATCAGTTGGATCAGCAAATCAAGTTTTAGCTAGTAATGGTAATTCTACAAACCAATTATCTTGGATTGATGCAGCAGAAACTAAACCAACTGTAGCAGATGTATCTCAAACGATTGCTCCAGCTACAGCTACAACAATAAATATTACAGGTTCAAACTTTGTTTCAATACCACAAGTACAATTTATTAATAGTTCTACTGGTGCTATTACAAATGCTAACACAGTTTCATTTACAAATGCTACAACACTTTCAGTTAATTTAACTTTAGCAAGTGGTAACTATTTTGTTAGAATAGAAAATCCAGATGGTAATGCTGGAAGAAGTACAAACAATATTTTAACTGCATCTACTGCACCATCATTTACAACTGCTGCAGGGTCATTAGGTACAGTTGCAGGAAACTTCTCTGGTACAGTATTTACAGTTGTAGGTTCATCAGATAGTGCTATATCATTTAGTGAAGTTACATCTGGTGGAAATGTATTAACAGCATCTAGTGGTGCTAATTGCAGTTTAGCTACAAATGGTGTAATAAGTACAAGTGATTTTGGTGGAACATCAACTGCTGCAACTCTATACAATTTCACATTAAGAATAACAGATGCTGAAGGTCAAACAGTAGACAGAGATTTTAGTTTACAATCTAGCTTCGGTGCAACAGGTGGAGGACAATTTAACTAATCATGGCTAGCACGTACTTACAACGAACAACAGGCACACCAACTTTAGGTACTAAATGTACAGTATCGTTTTGGTGGAAAAATTCTGAAGGTAAACCTTCAGGTGGAAGTGATAGAGTTATTTTTGGTACAGAGACAACTGCTGATTGTTATATTTATTTAAGAAATACTGGTGAATTAGGACTTTATCAGGCAAGTACAGGAGGTTTTGATTTTAGAACATCAAGACTGATTACTGACTGTTCAGCATGGTATCACATATGTTTCACCTTTGACAGTACACTTAGTACATCAGCAGATAGAATAAAAATATATATTAATGGTGTTAGAGAAACAGCTTTTAATGCTTCAACTACTATGGCTCAAAATGCTACAATAAGATTGAATGAAGCTAGTAAAGTTATTAATATAGGTGGTGGTTTTAACCAAAATATGAATGGTTTATTGTCACACATTAACTTCATAGATGGCACAGCCTATGACGCATCAGCATTTGGTTCAACAGATGCAACAACTGGTGAATGGCAGATAAATACTTCTCCAAGTGTAACTTATGGAAACAATGGTTTCTTTATTTTAAAAGATGGTAATTCAGTTACAGACCAATCTGGTAATAGTAATAACTTTACAGTTGGTGCAGGTACACTTACAAAAACAGAATCGTCACCAAGCAATGTTTTTGCTACAGCTAATCCTAATGATGTAATGAAAGGAAGTGCAGGAATTTTAAAACCAACTTTTTCTAATGGTAATTTAACTTTATCTAGTAGTGCAGGAAATAATTATCAAACTTTTGGAACAATAGCAGTTGATACTGGTAAATACTATTGGGAAACTAAAGCAACAGATTGTGATGGTCATAGAGTAGGAGTATTTTTTGGTAATAATAAAGTTCATGGTGGAACTTATTATTATGGTGCAAATGCTTTTTACATACATCAAAATGGACAAATATATTATAATGGTGCTAACACAGTTTATATGTCATCTTTATCAGATGGAGATATTGTAGGTGTAGCTTTAGACAGAACTAATGGTCATATTTATTTACATAAAAATGGTCAATATGCAGATGGAAATGGTAACAATAACCAAACATTTGCAAATGCTGTAAGTATAAACACTAAATTAGGTGTGACTATGCCAAGTGATATTACTTTTCCATTCTTTGATGTTTATGGAACTGCTATTATGGATATTAACTTCGGCAATGGCTACTTCGGAACAACAGCAGTAGCAACAAATTCTGGTAATGGTTATGCAGGTGCAGAAGGTTCTTCAATATTCAATTATCAACCACCAACAGGGTACTCAGCTTTATCAACAAAAGGATTAAACTTATAATGGCTTATACTACAATCAATAAGAGCAGTTTGCACATGAACACTAAGCTCTACACAGGAACAGGTTCAACAAATGCACAAACAGGTGTAGGTTTTCAACCAGATTTATTATGGAATAAAAGCAGAACTACTGCTGATAATCATTTAGTGTATGATGCTATAAGAGGTATTACAAAAACTATATCTCCTGACTTAAATTCTGTTGAATCTACAAGAGATAGTGCATTTCTTACTTCTATTGATAGTGATGGATTTACAGTTGGTTCTAATGGAAACATTAATGCAAATGGAGAAAGTTTTGTAATGTGGAATTGGAAGGCAAATGGTGCAGGTTCAGCTAACACAGATGGTTCTATAAACTCAACTGTTTCAGTAAATCAAACAGCAGGTTTTTCAATAGTGAAGTGGACAGGTACACAAAGTTTAGGAACTGTAGGTCATGGTTTAGGTGTTACTCCAAAAATGATTATTATTAAAAATACATCAGCTTTAGAAAACTGGATTGTTTATCATAACTCTTTAGGCAATACAAAAAACTTATATCTTGATGAAACTAACGCAGAACATACTAGGTCAGATACATTTAATAATACTTCTCCAACATCTTCTTTTTTTACAGTTAATACAGCAACAGGTGTTAATAAAACAGGTAGCACTATGATTGCTTACTGCTTCGCAGAAAAAACTGGTTACAGCAAGTTTGGAAAATATCAAGGTACTTCATCAACGGATGGTGCATTTATTAATCTTGGCTTCAAACCTACATTCTTTATGGCAAAATGTATAGATAATGCTGAAAGTTGGTACATATTTGATAATAAAAGAGAAGGATATAATGTAGAGAACAGAGATTTATATGCTGATAATAATGGTACAGAAGGTTCAGCCGATTGGTTAGATATTTTATCTAATGGAATAAAATTTCGTTATAATTCTATAGGTTTAAATGGTAGCTCAAATAATTATATCTACATGGCATTTGGTCAATCATTAGTTGGCAGTAATAACGTACCATGTACAGCAAGGTAGATGAAATTTGTTCTCATGCTTTCAGTATGTTCATTTGTAACCGGAGAATGTAAAGATCCAGTAAAGTATCAAGAAACTTTTGACACTTGGAAAGAATGTGCGATAGTAGCTTTAGATACAAGTATACAATATTTAGAACTTATGAATACAGATACAGTAAATGAACTTCAATTATCAACTCAATATTCTTGCAGACAAGATAAAATAATTTAATGCCTAAAAATTCTGCAATAGAGAGAATAGAATCACACGAAAAACTTTGTCGTATCATGCAAAAACAAACTCACCAAAAAATTAACAATATAGAATCAGAAATTAAAGATATTAAAAAACATATGTATTATGCTATGTCAGCTTTAATAGGTGGAATGTTTACAATTATAGTTATATTATTTCAAAAACTTTAACTCTAAAGGTCTTTATGGCTAGAAGAAAGAAAGCAATTACTGGTCTATTAAGCGAAATGAAAGCACAGATTGAACTAGCAAAAGATCCTAATATACTTGTATTTATACCTCTTGGTGGTCTTGGTCCTGTAGATATTGTTACTTTAAATATGACTACAGGTGAGTATACTGGTTATGATGTTAAAACTAAAAATTATAGAAAAACAGACTATACAGCCAAAGATGGTTATAAAAGAAATAGCACAGGATCTCTTATACTAAGAAGTAGAACTAAAGAACAAATCAAACTAAAGGTAAAAATAATATATGCAAAGTGATAATTCATTAGACATAATTAACGAGTATAAAGATCAAGTTAGAATACTAAAGGGTCAGATAGCAGAGCTTGAAGATGCAGGTAAATCTAAAGATGCTGCTAACAAAAGGTGTTTGCAAAAGCTAGAATTTTGCACTAAAGATTTAGATGATGCTTTATCTAAAATTAAACAGTTAGAAGAAGAAACTAAAGATTAATATGCTACCATATAATATATTATTTAAACTGGGGTCTAAAGCTGTAGGAAGTTTTATGACTAAACGAGCAGAGAAAAGTGAACGTAAGCATCAAATAGCCTTACAAGAAATGCAAACTGGTAACGAGAGAGCTAAAAGAAATGGCTCATTAATTTTAGATTTAGTATTAGGTGCGTTTATATTAGCACCACTTGGCATACTCGCTTATGCTACATTTTATGGCGACATGGCTATGTTACAAAAAGTAGAGTTTTATTTTGAACAACTAAAAAATATTCCAGAAGTATATCTATACTTAATTTTTATAGTAGTTGGTGGTAACTATGGAATATCTGTTACAAATTTATTAAGTAACAAAAAGTTTAAAAAGTAATAAATGGCTAGAGTAAAGTTTAATATAGCTGATCAACCTCACGAAAGAATACCAAAGAAAACAAGCATAGGTAGGAGACCTAAGTTATCTTCTATGAATAAGCATAAGAAGAGACAAAAAGGCAAGTCAAAAAATCGTGGACAGGGTAAGTAATATCTTATATTAGAAGATCATAGGAGATAAACATGATTGATGAAATTAGAGATATAGTGAAACATTACTGGGAAGATCACAAGAAAGTGGTTATTGCTGTTGGTATTGTATTAGTAATAGCATACATACTGTAGGTTTTTGTGAATGGATTTAGCAGCTTTACTTAAAAAAAATATAGTAATGATACCTGTTGTTGCGTCTGTATTAGTTGGAACATTTACAGGTGTTAAATACATTGTTAATC
>Ga0208767_1002748_pt1 | contig 13068 bp, 14 predicted proteins | sample VirMetDEL_Mar_21_FD_184514 | JGI IMG/M metagenome (GOLD analysis project Ga0208767, IMG submission 184514) | Aqueous microbial communities from the Delaware River and Bay under freshwater to marine salinity gradient to study organic matter... | ecosystem: Environmental > Aquatic > Marine >... | reverse complement strand
GAAGAAGCTGCTTGGAACGCTGGTGCTTTTGATAGAGCTATGTCATCTTTAAGACAAAAGAGAGATGCTTTATTAAAATCAACTGACTACTTGGCATTATCTGACAACACATTGTCTGCTGAAATGACTACATACAGACAAGCGTTAAGAGACATTACGAATGGTCTTACAACTGTTGAACAGGTTAATGCTATTACTTGGCCGACAAAACCATAATTAAATAATGGCTAAGAAAAAAGCTTCAATAGGAACTATAACATTTTTTAAAGAAACTCCTAAGAAGCGACCAGGTAGACATGCAAAAAGTTATAATAAAAGAGTAATGAAAAGAAAATTATATAGAGGACAAGGAAGATAATGGCAAGAACTAAATCAGCAACAGAAGTTAAAATAGACTTTTTAGTTAGAGAGGTTAAGGAATTAAAAGCCGAAACCAAATCTCTTCGTGCTGATATTAATAAAGGAAAGGGAGCTATCTGGATATTAGTAGCATTAGCTAGTATAGTAGCAAGTGCATTCAATTATTTTAGTAGATAGAAATTAAATTATGTTAACAAAAGTAAAAAGAATTAAAAGAAAAAAGTTTGCAGCAGGTGACGAAGCTAGAGCATTTGAAAATATTCCTACAGCTTCTCAACCTCAACAGCAAACTATTGGAACTCAAAATGAGTATGTAGATAAATATGTTACTCAACAAGTTACAAGTCCTGAAATAGCTCAAGCTGCTCAACAACAATATACTTCTCAAGCTGTCCAACAAGATGAATTATTAGCTGGTACTACTATGGCTGCTCCGACAGCAGTAGGTACTACTACAATTACTGGACAACAAATTGCTCCTAGTGCTACTGGAATATCTCAACAAGTTGCTGCTCCTACAAGCATGACAACTGCACAAATGACAGCTGCTACTACAGCGGCTCAACAAGCACAAGCTCAAACAGGTGCTTTAAGTCAACAAGCACAAGTACAAGCTGCTCAAGGAACTTTAACAGGACAAGCAGTAGGTGCTACAGCTGCTCCTACAGCTTCTGCAATAGCTCAAGCTGCACAAGGACAATTATCTTCTGGTGCATTAGCACAAGTACTACAAGGTACTGCTGCTACTGTTGCTGGTCAAACAGCTACATTACCAGCTGACATTCAATCTGCAGTTGCTACTAACCCTGCACAAATTACAGCTACAATTATGCAACAACCTCCTGCTGTACAAGCGGCAGTTGCTTCTTTACCTACTGATGCTTTAGTATCTACACAAATTACAAGTTTATTATCTGGAATTGATACAGGTCAAATTCCTACTTGGGCTAGAGCTGCAGTTGAAAATGTTGAATCTAATTTAGCAGCTAGAGGTTTAAGTAAATCTACAATTGGTAGAGATGCATTAGTAAATGCTATATTACAAACTGCATTACCTATTGCTCAATCAAATGCTACAGCTTTACAACAAAGAGCTTCACAAAATTTATCTAATGAACAACAAGCATCTGTATTAACAGCACAGCAAAATTATCAAACTCAATTAGTTAATGCTGAGAATGATATGAAAGCTAAAATGTTAACTGGTCAGTATGCTCAAGAATTAAATATTCTTAATACTACAAATCAACAACAATCAATCTTAGCTTCTGCTAATCAACAACAACAAATTAGATTAGCTAACTTAGCAAACTTACAACAAGCTGGTTTAACTAATGCTCAGTTACAACAGCAAATGTCTTTAGCTAATTTAAATAATGCACAGCAAACATCTTTAGCTAATGCACAAACAATTGCAGGAATGGATGTATTAAATTTAAACAATGCACAACAAACTGCAATATCTAATTCTAATTTATTTAGAACTTTTGAATTACAAAATTTAAATAATCAGCAACAAGCTACAATGCAAAATGCTGTTCAATTAGCAACTATGGACATGACTAATTTAAGTAATGCTCAACAAGCTGCTGTATTAAATGCTCAAGCATTCTTGCAAATGGATATGACTAACTTAACTAATGCACAGCAAACTGAAGTTTTAAATACACAGAATAGACAACAAGCTATGTTATCTGACCAAGCTGCACAAAATGCTGCTGCTCAGTTTAATGCAACTAGTATTAATCAAACTAATCAATTTGTTCAAAGTTTAGCTTCAACTATTAATTCACAAAACGCTGCTAGAAATGATGCTATGACTCAATACAATATTGGTGAAGCTAATAGAATTGCAGCATTAAATCAAGGTAATGATTTAGAAGCACAAAGATTACAAGAAACTTTAAATACACAAATAGAACAATTTAATTCACAACTTGATTATAATAGAAATCAATTTAATACTCAAAATGCTTTAGCAATTGAACAATCAAATGTTACATGGAGAAGACAACTTAATACAGCTAACACAGCAGGTATTAATGCTGTTAACCAAGCTAATGCTATGAATGCATTTAATTTAAGTAACCAAGCTTTATCTTTTATTTGGCAAGAAATGAGAGATGCTGCTAAATGGGAATACGAATCAGCACAAAATTCTGAAGAAAGAAAAACTAATTTAGCTATTGCAGCATTAGGTAATGAAGCTGCATCTGACCAAGGAAGAGCAGAAACTTTAAAAACTCTTGGTGGATTTGCTATGGATATTTGGGATAAAATTAAACCACCATCAGCTTAATTTGTAATAGTATTTAAGTATTGACAATGGTCAATAATAGTGATATAATAGACATAATAAGGTTATATAGGAATTTTCCTAAATATACTTATCTCTCCGATAGAGATATTGCTAGAGCAATTATTCCTTCTTTAGCATTAAATCAATTTAATATATTTAGGTATGAGAGTACTGGTGTTGCTTATGCATTTACCAACTGGGCATTTATAAGTCCTGAAGTCGAAAAACGATTTAAAGAAAAAGGATACTTAGAAATGTTAGAATGGGATAGTGGTAATATTTGTTGGCATGTTGAAACAATAAATACTGCACCTAACAAGTTAAAAGAAATATATAAGTGGACAACAGATAAATTAGAAAAATATATAGGTGAAGAAGGAATTATACATTGGATAAGAATGAATAAATCTGGAAGAGGAATAAAAAGATATAATAAAATGAAAGTCAAAACAGCAAAAAGAAAATTCAATTAAGGTAATCATATGGGAAGTATAACAAAAGCAATAAGCAAAGTAGCTAAGTCAGTAAGTAAACCTGTAAGCAAAGCTTTTAAAAGTGTTGCTAAAGGAATAGCTAAAGTTGGTAAAGCAACTATAAGAGGTGTGTCTAAATTAAGTAAAAAATTTGGGCCTTTAGGTTCAATAGCTTTAGCCATTGCTATGCCATATGCATTAGGAGGACTAAGTAGTATGACTACCGCAGCTATGAATAGTCAATATACTTTTCTTAAAGCAATTGGTAATGTAGGTAATTCAATTAGAACTGGTTATCAAGCTTTTAATACTGGTATGTCAAAAACATTTAGTTCAATTACAAAATCTATTTCTGACGGATTTAGAAAATTTTCACCACAAGGAGTTCAAGATATGTACTCGAGTATTTCTAAAGGTGCAAAAAATTTATTTCAATCTGCTAAAGACACAGTTAAAAAATATTCACCTAAATTTCAAACTGCAAAAGGTGGTACAGTAGAAGTTTATGGAACTGGAACAATTGGTGCAACAGACCCAGGTATAGCAATTATTGATAGTTCAGAGGCTGCTAAGTATTTGACTAAAGAAGTACCAACATTATCTGCTAGTGAGTTAGGTAAACAAACATTAACAGAAAAAGGTGGTTGGTTTACTAGTGTAAATAAATTAGGAATTAAATCAGATAAAATTGTTACTGATACAATTAATAGTGCATACAAAAAAAGATTAGAAGGTTTTGGAAATAATGCAATGAGAATGTTTAATGATTCAGTTGCAAGAGCAAAAGAATTAGGAACATATGTTAATGATGAACAGATTGGTTCTTATATTCAAAACAATAATGCAACAAGACAATATACTGTTGCTGATGTTTTAGGTGATACGGATATGCAAAAAACATATTCTATTAAAACTGATATTGATGATTTATTTGAAACAGGTGATTATACTAAAGCTGGTGAATATACTGGTGCAAAAACTTTTAGTGCTGAACCAGTTAAAACAGCTTCTGATAAATTAAAAGCTGCAGCTAGAAAAACATTATCAGATTATGGTAAATCATTATTAAAACCAAAAACTGATTATGCAAAACCATATGAAATATCTCCAAATCAAGATATGACATTTAATACTGCAATGACAGGATATAGTGGAACTGATATAACAGGGTCAGCAGGTGGTAAATTTATTAAAGATTATTATGGTGATGGAGTTCTTGAAAATATGAACTCATATGTTAAAAATATGAATCTATTAGCAAGTGTATAATGCTAATACATTTAATTGCAAAACTAACAGGAGAAACAATTGTGCCATTAAAAAAAGGTTATAGTCAAAAAACAATATCAAGTAATATTAAAAAAGAAATTAAATCAGGTAAACCTAGAAAACAAGCAATTGCTATTGCTTTATCTAGTGCTAAAAAATATAAAGGTAAAAAATAATATGTCTAAAAAAGGTTTATACGCAAACATAAATGCTAGAAAAAAGAAAGGTATCTCAAGACCTAAATCTAAATCAACTATATCAGCTAAAGCATATGCAAATATGAAAGCTGGATTTCCTAAGAAAAAATAATATGGCAGAAAAAATACAAAAGAATCAATTTGATGAAGTAGGTGTTAATCCTTTTAATGCTCCTATTCCAGGTGAAGCTTTAACAGTATCTCCTGATACACCTAGACGTTGGGAACAACCACCTAAATATACAAGTCAAGATGAAGCTATGATGGCTGTTTATTTTGAATTAACTGAAAGAAGTACATTAAAAAAATTAATTAGTATTATTGATGATGGCATTCCATTAGATGAAATTGCACAAGTTATTTTATATAAAGGATATACTGAAGGACAATTTACTCCTGACATGATGTTAATGTTAGCAGAGCCTACAATTTATTTATTAATTTCTATTGCTGATTATGCAGAAATAAAAGATTATGTTTTATATAGTGGTGAAGATACAGATGAAGATACACAAATTCCTGAAGATGATACTACACCAATTGATATGGATGAAACAGAAGTTAAACAAGAACGTAAAATAAAAGAACCTACTGCTGAAGTTTTAGGGTCAGGTTTATTATCAAGAGTTAAAAAAGAATTGCCTGCTAAAGTAGAAGAAGTTATAAATAAAGAAGAGGAGAAACAATAATGGCTAAAGGGAATTTTTTAGGAATAACTATAGAGGATGTTGGAAATTTTGCAACAGGAATGATTGAAAGAGACAGAGAAAAAACTGCTAAAAGACTTGAAGATACAAAAGAAAGATTAATAGCTGAAAGAAATAATTATTTAGCTATGAAAAAAAGTAAATACGATTCTGAAATAAAAGAGTTTGAAGCAGAAAATAAAAAATCTAAAGCTATTCAATCTGTCAATAGTCAATTTGCAGGACAAGAAATTACTCCGAGTCAATGGGGTCAAGCTTATCTTAGAGAAGTAGATTCAACAACATATAATAATTTAATTAAAACTTATGAAGGTGATACTGAAGGTTTATCTAAAGCATTTGCTAGTTATTATACACCTCAACTTGTTAAATATACTCCAAGTACAACAAGAGATATAATTGATTCTAATAGTCAAGAAGAAATTAAAAAAATTACTGCAGATTATGATAAGCAAATTAAAAATGCTAGAGAAGACAGTTCGTTAATTGCAAAATTACTTGGTGAAAGAAATACTAAAATCTCAAATATTCAAGCAGATAAAGATAAAACAGGTACTGGTATTACAGTAGCACAAGAAGTTATTAAAGCAACTAAAAAAGAAGAACCTTCATTTACAGTTAAAGAACAAGTTGATAGTTTATCTGTTCCTGCTAAATTTATTGAAAAAGGAAAAGTAGTAGAAATAAGAAGAGAATTAAATAAATCAGATATTCAAAAAACATTTAGTAAAGCTGCTTCATCTGGTGTAGTACAATTTTTAAATGATAATAAAATAGCAAAACCACAGCAGTTTTATAAAACAACTACAACTGGTGAAATAGAATTTCTTCAACCAGCTGGTATGACTTTAAATAAACAATTAGGAGAATTAGCTAGTGGAGCTATTGATAGTTTTTCTAATGAAAAAATTTATTTAGCATCTAATAAAAAATTTAGTAATGTACCTAATGTTTTTAATGAAGCTAATGTTGTAGCAAAAATTAATGATAGAACAAATAATTATACTCATATAGAACAACCTAAACTTTTATTTAAAGATACTGAAAATATTGTTGGAATAGTTCCATGGTCTATTGTTGATGTTAATGATACAATTGGAGATATTAAATTAGTAACTAAAGCTGATAAAAAAGCTGTAGCAAAAATTTATGTTGATGTATTAAAAGAATATACAGCTATATATAATAAAGATAAAAATAATAAAATTTTAGAAACTAATCAAAAATTTATGAATGATTTACAAAGTGAATTATTACAATTAAGAGGTAATTCATCTGAAGTATCCAGAATAATTAAAAGTGCAGTATATACTAAATTAAAAGGATTAACTCCTAAACCAGTAGGAAGTATTAAAATTATAAATCCTGCAACTGGAGAGAGTCAAATAAAAGCTGATACAGAAGCAAATAGAGAATTAGCTAAAAAATTAGGAGCTACTATTACTGAAATAGATAGTAACAATACTACTGATATTAATACTAAAAAACAAGTATCTGAAGTTGTTTCTGGATATATGAGACCAGGTAAAGATGTTTTTACTCCAAAAATAAAAAAATATCAACAACAAATTAAAGAGCAAGAAGGCGAATTTGGTTTTACTGGAGGCTAAATAGCTAATAATTAAGTTGCTTTAAATAGTTATTATGTATGGCAGAACAAAATCAAACAAACTTTTTTTCTCAATTTGAAGACGTAACTCCTGTTACATCTAATATTCAACCTATTCCTCAAGATAATCAACAAGAACTTACTCTTCCAAAAAAAGAAGAAATTGTAATTCCTCAACAAGAAACTACAAAAGATTTCTTTTCTCAATTTGAAGATGTACAACCTAAACAAGAAGTTCAACAAGAAACTCCAAAAAATTTTTTTTCTCAATTTGAAGATGTTGGAGCTATTTCATCTACTACACCACAAACTATATATCAACCTGATAAATATTCAACACAAGAAAAAATAAGATATGGTATAGATAAACAAAATACTTTTTTTGGTAATGTATATCGTGTTGCTAAAGCAGGTGTTCAAGCTGCATTTGACCCTGATAAAGATTTTAAAGATTATATAAAATATAATTTTGAATTAGAACAATTAAAATTAAAACAAAAGTATGGTGACTTAGCATCAGGTGCATATGATGATGATAGTACTGTAAAAGCAGCTGCTATGGCAACAATGTTAGTTGACCCTTTTTATATTGCTGCATATATGACACCATGGGGAAGAGCAGCGTCTGCCTCATATAAAGGAATCTCTGCTATGTCTGGTGTTACAGTAGGATTAGATACTATGTTGCAAAACCTTGCAACTACAGGAAATATTAATCCTAAACAAGTAGGTATATCTGCAGCATCAGCGGCAGTTCTTGGTCCTTTAACTGTTAAAGCATTTAGAGGTATACAACAATTATTACCTACTGCAAAAAGTAAAGACATACAAAATATAATTGGAGTTATTGAAGGACAGAAAGCAAAAGACTTAGGTATATCTCAAACTCAATTTAAAAAATTACAAACAATTGCAGGTGATAAAGAAATACTACAAATTAATAAACAATTAAGTATTGCAGGTAAAAATTGGATTAAACCTTTTGAAACAGAAACAAAACTATTTAATGCTACAGAAAAATCTTTACAATCACAAATTAAAAAATTAAAAGCTGAAAAAGCTGCTACTAAAGGAAAAACATTTTTATATAAAAATAAATATATAGAACAATTAGAAAATAAAATAGCTACAAAAAAAGAAACATTAGCTGATAAAGCAGAAGCATATAAGTTAGCACAAAAAGCTATATGGAATGAAGCTTCTAAAAATTCAAAACAAGTTACAGATTTATTAGCTAAAAGAGATTTTTTATATTTAAAGAAAATTAAACAACAACAAGGTTTAACGAGAAATGTAGCTGAAGCTGTAATATCTGCATCAATTAGACCAGTATTAGGAGGAGCTACTGGATATACATTTGGTAAATTATGGGGTGGTGATGATGCGAATTTAAATAATTGGATGATGTTTGGTGCTTCTCTTGGTGGATTAAATAAATTAATTCAAAGAAGTGGAACAGTATTTGCTACAGGTGAAAAAAATTTTTTAGAAGAAATTATTTATAATAATGCTACTAGAAATTTATTTCAAATGGCTAGAGAGTTAACATCAACAACAACTTTAACTAAATTAAAAGCTTTTGGTGGTGGTGCAGAAAAAATAGGAACAAAGTTATTTCAAGAAATAGATTCACCTATTGGTAAATTTTCTTCAGCAGCAATCTCAGATAACATTAGACAAAAATATTCATTAAGAATAACAAATATAATTAAAGGTGCAAGTCTTGAAGAACAATCAGCTGCAATAAGATTAGTTAGAGGTTCTGGAGAAAAAGCTTCTACTAAAGTAAAAAGCCTTGCAACTAACCTTGAAGATTTTTTACAAAGTTTTAAAGATGAATATAATAGTGTTGGTATAGGTTTAAGAAAATATAAAGTAGATAGAAATGGTGATATTATTAAAGATAAAAAAGGTAATGCTATTACTGTTAGAATAGATGATATAAAAGATTATTTTCCTAGAGTATGGAATTGGGATGTTGTAAAAAAAGACCCAGAAAAATTTAAAACAGTTGTAGCAGGAATATTTGAATCTCAAGGTTATAAAAATCCCAAAGCAAAAGCTGAATCTTTTTATTCAACATTAGAAACTTCTAATGAACAAGGTTTTTATAATGCAGAGGCTGTTCGTAACTTAGTAAATAATTTAATTGGAAAACCTGATAAAAAATTTTACAGTCCAATTATTAAAGGATTACCTTTAAGTGACCATATAACTAAAGATAGGGTACTATCAGGTTCATATGCTCAAGTAGAAAAGATATTAGAAAAAAATGGATATTTGGTAAATGAGATACAACCTGTTTTAAATAAATTAGTTGTATCATCAGCTGATTCAATTGCATTTGCAAAAAACTTTGGACCAAAAGGAGAATTATTAAATCCATATTTACAAGAGATAGTTCAAAAATATGCAGGTAATGCTAATGCTGCTTCTCTTGCTTCAAAAGAAATTGGATTAGTAATGAAAAATATAGATGCCTTTCTTGGCAGATATGGACAAGTAAGACAAGGTATTGTTAGAACAGGAACAGGTATATTATCAACTATATCAAACTTAAATATGTTAGATAGAGTTACAATTGCTTCTTTAGGTGATTTAGTTCAACCTTTTCAAAACTCAACAAACTTTACTAGTTGGATTAAAGGATTAGCAAGAACCGCATTTACTCAAGAAGGTGAAAAAGGTTTAGCTAAACAAGCAGGATTTGCCCAAGGTAAAGAAGCACAACAGTCTTTATTAAAAACACTCACTCCTTTAGATGATGCTACAAATGCAGCTAAGGTAATGGGAAGTTCAGGAGTTACTAGAAAAATAAATGAAGTAGGTTTTAAGGTAATGGGTCTTCAATGGTTAACTGGATTTGCTAGAAGATATGCATATAATACAGGAGCAGTAGATGCTTTTACTAGTGCTAAAAATTTAGCAAATTATGCAGGAAGAGGTAATAGTTTAAATACATCTAAAGGAATTAGATTAGTTAATGAAGTAGAAAAATATGGTATTAATACAACTGATGCATTAAAGTTAGGATTATTTAAAAATTTTGATGAAGCTATTAGCAAAAAATTTGGTAAAGATTTATTAAATCAAGCAGGAGTACTTGCTTCAAATAGAGATGCATTAATACCTCAAGTATCAAATAGATTATTATTTACTCAGTCAAGAGACCCATTAGTTAGATTGTTAGGACAATTTATGTCATGGACATTAGCTAAATCTGCACAAACAAATAAAATTTTAACTAGAATAGAAAATGGTGATGTTAAACAATTAGTTAAATTATTAGCAGCTTTACCTGTTTATGGTGGTATACAACAATTAAGAGAGATTGCTAAGTATGGAGAAGTACAAACTGATTTAGAAACACAAACTGATAAATGGTATGCTGAAGCTTTAAGATTATCAGGTATTTCAGGTACAGCTCCTGAATTAGTTATTGGTAGATTAAGTGGTCCAGGTGCAAGAGAACCTTGGTATTTATTTGCTCCGTTCTTTAGTATATTAACTGATACAGGAGATGTTGCAAAAGAAACATATAAAGGTAATACAGATAAAGCAACACAAATATTCTTAGAAAGAATAGCACCATTACCAACTTGGAGAAAATGGATAGGAAAATTATTTCCTGATTCTGACATTATAACTTCTATTCCAAAAAGTACAGTTAATAAAGCAATAGGATTTAATACAGGTGGAGAAGTAATTATGCCTGAAAGAAAACCAACAGTAAAAAATGCTACTCAAGAAGCTGAACAAGCTATGACTGAAGGTTCACCAAAATATTATAATGAATCAGGTAAAGAGATTTCATTACAACAAATGCAAAAAGAAATAGCAGATGAAAGGAAACAAGATATGAAGATGAAAGATGCGGCTAAGATAGCTACTGCGGCTGTTGTTGCAACAGGTATTGGTTCTCAAATGGATATGGTTATGCCTAAAAAGAAACCTGCTATTGAAATTAATTATTCTAAAGTACCAGAATTAGAACCTTATAAAAAAGAATTTTTATTTGATGCGGCAGAAAAAATATATAAAACAAATATAGAAAAGAAAATACCTGACTCAGTATTACTTGCTATTGCGGCACATGAATCAGGTTGGGGTACATCAAGATTTTATAAAGAAGGAAATAATTACTTTAATACTGTTAAAGAAGGTGACGAAGAATTTATACAAGCAAAACAATCAAAACAAAAAGTTTCTAAACATGCAACACCTGAAGAAAATGTTCAGAAATTATTAACATGGATAGAAACAAAGCCACACTATCAAGTAGTAAGAGATGCCTTAGAATCTTACAATCAGGGCGAAGCTACCAAGAATGATATTATTGATGCAATCGCTCAGACAGGTTTTGCACAAGACACAAAATGGTCTATTAAAGTAAAAGATACACACAAAAATAGAATTGAAGGCAAGAATAAAAAAGAATTAGAAGACTTATATACAAGTTTATTTAGTGAGAAATAGTTGACAGATAGTTAAATTCTTACTATAATAATAAAGTAAGTAATGCTCATGTGAGGTTACTTAAAATTAAATCGCTTAACGAAAGGATTATTATGACATACGATTTATTAAACTTTGACCCATTTAAAAACTTTTCTATCGGGTTCGATAGAATGTTTGATTCATTAAGTGAGGTCTCTAAACTTAACACAACAGGTTTTCCTCCATACAACATTAAAAAAGTTGCAGATGGAAAATACCAAATATCTTTTGCTGTTGCAGGTTTCGATAAAAATGATATTGAAGTATCTTGTAAAGAGAATACTTTAAAAGTATCAGGCAAAATTGAAATGCCAAAAGAAACTGAATACTTATATAAAGGTATTGCTGAAAGAGCTTTCAATCAATCTTTTAAATTAGCTGACTTTACAAATGTAATTGATGCTGAAATGAAAGATGGAATGCTTCATATAAATTTAGAACAAAATTTACCTGAAGAAAAAAAAGCTAAGACAGTAAAAATAAAATAAACCTCCATAAATCCTAGGGGGTGTAATGCTCCCTAGGAAATAATATGACACCAAGAACTAAGACAGATACGATTGTTATTCATTGTTCAGCTACACCTGCTGATATGGATATAGGAGTTGAGAAGATTAAACATTGGCATGTTGTTGATAATGGCTGGGATGATGTTGGCTATCATTATGTAATTAAAAGAGATGGCACATTAGAAAAAGGTAGAGATGAATCAATGATTGGCTCTCATGCTAGAGCAGTCAATGGTACATCCCTAGGAATTTGTTTAATCGGTGGTTCAAATAAATCAGGAGATTGGGAAAATAATTTCAATGATGAACAATTTGAAACATTACTTAGTATAGTAAAAGAATTAAAAGATAAATATAATATTAATAAAGTGATAGGACATTATGAAGTGGATAATGTTAAGAAGTGTCCATCATTTAATGTAAAGGAGTGGTTAGACAAACATGGGATTTCCAATACTTAGTGCATTAAACCTAGCTGTAAAAGCAGGTTCGCATATTTTTAAACAAAGACAACAAACTAAGATGTTAATGGCTGATGCTGAAATGCGTCATGCTGAAAAGATGGCTAATGGTGAAGCTGAATATCAAGGTAAGTTATTAGAAGCTAGACAATCAGACTGGAAAGACGAATTTATTCTTATACTATTATCTTTGCCAATAGGATTGTTAGCTTGGGCTGTATTCTCAGATGACCCTACAGCTATGGATAAGATGAAATTATTTTTTGAATACTTTTCGCAACTACCATTTTGGTATCAAACAATTTTCGTGGGAGTAATTGCGAGTGTGTATGGTCTTAAAGCTACTGATTTAATAAAAAGAAAATAAGGAAAAATATAAATGATGATATTTGGTGAAACACCTAGATTTTATAAAAACAAAGTAAAAATATTTATTGCAGATAACAAAAAGTTAACAATAGCTTTTGTTGTTTGGTCAGTAATATTATTGGCACTATAGTTATGTCAGACAAACCCAATTCGTTTGAAGCGAAAACTAAAGTTCTACCTAAACTTTTAGTAGACAAAGCTTATGAGATGTTAACTAGTGGTGAAAAACTTACAGCTAGTGAATTAAAAGTTTGTTTAGATACTTGCAAAACATATGGAGTAGAAGTAGATGAACAACCTCAAACAAGTATCACAGAC
>Ga0208767_1002746_pt1 | contig 13069 bp, 19 predicted proteins | sample VirMetDEL_Mar_21_FD_184514 | JGI IMG/M metagenome (GOLD analysis project Ga0208767, IMG submission 184514) | Aqueous microbial communities from the Delaware River and Bay under freshwater to marine salinity gradient to study organic matter... | ecosystem: Environmental > Aquatic > Marine >... | reverse complement strand
GCTCAGCAGGATCTTCTGCTTGAGAGGCTTGTGCCATCAACTCTTCAATGGTAGACCTTAGTGCGTCATCAGGGTTAGCTTCAGCCTCAGCCTGACCCTCCATCGCTTGCATAAGCATTTCTTCTTGGCTTACTTCGCCGCCTTCGGCCATGCCTAAAGACTTTTTGTACAAAGCCATCTCTCTGTCAGAGAATTGCCCACTGTTCATAGGTGAAAGTGTTGCACCCATCAAGTTAGAAACTTCTCTTGTCGAAGACGGTGGGTTTGCAAAATCCCTTAACGAAGACAGTTGTTTTAGTGTCGGTTTGCTTGGCAATGATTCGATAAACCGGCCAATAGATTGGCCATCGCTCATATCTCCCATCGCGCCCTCAAGCTCCCAAGGCCAAAAGAACTGGCCACCGATCTTGAAATAGTCTTTGCCTTCAACCAGACCTTCGCCTTTGGGCAGAACAGAAACCGATGAATACTCGCCCATCTGAGATTCACCCGGCATTTCAGTGGTCATGAGAGACGGATCATTATCGTCACCGAGAAGGTTTTGAATTCTTTTTTGTAGTTCTGGACTCATGGCGTACTCACCGTTACGTTGCCCAACGCGCTCGTCATTTGAACGCCGGTTGGGTAGGTTTGATGTTCATACAGATTCCTGAGCTGATTACCATCAAACGCTTGATGAATTGATTCGGACGAATTAAATATTATCGCACCGGTTGCAAATTGTAACTGAGCAATTTGCTCATTATTAAAATGCGGAGATATCGTAATATCCACTGCACCTAAGTTTATCTCAAGAATCCTTACAAGGCGATTGTAGGTGTCTTGAGTAACAAATTCCTTGAGTTCGAGGGGTAACCTCGTCTCCAGAAGCTTGCTCATCTTCTACCGCTCGGTTGCAACTCGACACGGGTAGCGCCAAGTCGCCACTTATAACCTTTTTGGTTCAAATCTGATGCGTCATCGTCAGATTCAAACCGGAAAACCACTTGTCTGCCTCTTGTACGCACATTGCTGAATGTGCTTGTAGGGGTAACCTTAGTCGTTGAATCGGTTGTTAAAGATTGACCGGGATAATCTCTACGTTTAACCACAATGTTCATGCAAGGGTCGTTGCTGACCGCAGCGTCAGTGACAAAAGCCATATCGGGAATGATCTTTTTCATGAAAGCAAAGTTTTCGCCAGCGGAAATATCAATGTCCGCAGACTCGATGTAAACATTTGTCATAGGGTCTAGGTTATCGTCATAACCGGTTTCATGATTATACAAAAGATTGTTGCCGCTAACTTTTGCGGCCGCTATTGGCAAATCTTCAATACCGGCATCGAGCCAAGCAAATCGAGCCAAAGAACCGTTCGCCCAAGTTTGCTCTTGGTAGTTGTAAGTAACATACCGACTGATCTCTCCGGTTCCGTCTTCTAAGCTTGGGTAAAAGAACCACATCTCGTTGTATCGACTATTCACGCTCATGAAGCATTTAAAGGCTTGCCCAAGATCGATGTCGTTAAATACATATTCTTGTACCGTACAAGGCAAGCGCTGCACTGAACCGTTGTAAAAGTTAAATCCGGTTTTAGAAGCAAAAAACACGCCACTTGGAGAGTTTGCGGCAGACTTGGGCGAAAGCAGGCCAGCACCTTCGTTGACCAAGTTAACAGCAAAAGTTAGCGGTGGTCCGATAAAGTTCATTGAGTAAAGCGATGTATCTGTCCAAATCAAGATTTCTTGCCGAGACTTTAAGCCGCCTACAATAAATGAACCAGAGGAAAGTCTTACGTCACCCGCGCTGTTGGTTGCGGTAGGTTCAAACTCAAGCTCGTCTTCTGCGGAAGAGAAAGCAACTAGCATTGGGTCGATAACATTTGTCCGGGCGTTACCCGCTGTATTAATAGGATCGGCCCCTAAAATTACCAGATGCCTGTCAGTTTCACTGGTAATAACTTGCAAACCAACAGTAGGTACTAAATTAGCGCCTGCTCTTCCGCTAAGCTCGACGGCTCTCGTTGCTACGCCGTCATTCTCAATCCACTCGTAAATACCAGCGCCACGGGGATTTATGATTAAGTTTTCGCCAAAATTATCATGCGTCCAAAGCCGTAACTGGTTTACAGCCGAGATAGCGCTGGCAGATCCAAAACCGCCAGCTCCCCAAGTACCGACGCCCCAGCCAGAACTGCTAACGTAAGTATCGAGACCAACATTAATTTGATAAGCACCGACAACGCTCGATCCACCATTGCCGGTGTCAGACGCATTCGCAACGAGCGTAGCGCCTGAAGTATCTTTTGCAGTAATCTCATAAGTATTCACGCCTGTTACAAGCGATATTTGATATTCTTGATCAAGGGCAGAGGCAACAATGTTGCCGCCCAAAGACACCGCTCCAGAAAATGTTACAAAATCGTTATTAACCGCACCGTGGTTTGCGTCAGTAACCGTGATCGTTGACGAACCGTCAGTTGCGCTAAATGTGACATCTCCAGCGCTGGTGGTTGTCCTTATAGGTGTAACATCGAAATAACTATCACCCTCTTCGATGTAGTATTTCCAAGTAGAACCAACACCAAGGAATCGAGTCCCAGCCAAAGATATCCAAGAATGCAATGCTCGACCAATCCCAAGAAAATATTGAGACCCGAGCTGAAGCCAGCCGCCGATTTTTTCAACGCGACCTTTGCGGAACCGTATCAAGTTGCCATCGACCCAACCACCTTTAGCGGAGTAGTCGGTAGCCTCCTTGTTGATACCCGGCTGAAAATCTAACTGTTGAAGCGGCATCGGCCACTACGCCAATCGAATAATAGCGCCGGTCGCCGTAGGAGCCGGGAAAACGACCGTAAAGTCGCCTGCGGTGCTGGTTTTATCACCACCAAAGTCGATGGCCGCAACAGCTTTATCGGCTTCCGTGTCATTGTAGATTAGGCATCCGCGAGCCGTAATGGTTGCCGTGCTGAAGGTGAGGTCGTTAAAGTCCACACATCCAACCCCGTTTGTAGCGAAAGGCGTTACATTCGTTAACGCAGATCCGCCAGCGGTGTAATTCGTCCCAGACGCTTCCCCAGTAGTGACGTAAACCGTAGTCCCCGCACCCAGAGTCGCGCTGGAAGTGTAAAGAGCCAACTTAAATGAGTCAGCACCGTTGGTAAAATTGTGTGTTCCAACAAGCAATTGTTGCTTGAAAGAGGTACAAATTGCAGATGTGATGGCCATGTCACAGCTCCTTGATAATGTTCGCCATGTCCTCGTGACCTTGCTGGCGCAGCTTGTTTGAAAGGGTCACTCGGTCCGATCTTATTGAGTTATTCATCCCTTGCAATATTACTTGATAAACGTGGCTTCTGAAAGCCTCCGCTTGCTGCCGAATATGAGGCGCTGCCGTCGCACTTATACCCACAATTTTGTCTGTCACTTGCTCTGCCCAAAACTCAGGGTCATGACCTTTGTTATGGGTTGTAGAAACCATGACATTGCCTAGCTTAAAGCCTATGTCGTCTTTCATCATCCCTTGTATGGCTCCGGCGCTTTGGGAAGATCAATTGTTTCGAGCTTATGTTTTTTGATCATCTCGCTCATCATGGACCGTGGAAACACATGCCATTCGCCATCTTGCGGCATTGCAACCAATGGATCGTCCAGACGATGATAACCATACAGCCGCTCAGTCACACCGACATTGCTATCAAGCAGTGAAGATCTGGGTGATGCGCCAATGCCAATGCCGTTTTCAAGGCATTTAGAAATCCAAAACTCAACACAAGCTCGACCAGCTTCGGCAAAATGAATGTTGTGCGCGTAGCTAAAATCCAAACCAAATAAGTCTATATGACCGACTTTGTTCCAGAAGGCAAAGCCCATTGCGTATGCAACGGTAGTATTAAAGTAAGCACACTTGGCGTCTGTCATGACCTCAGCGAGCGGAAACTCAACCAGAGCAGGAACTCTTTCGTCAAGCTGGCAAGAATAGATTGGCTTATCAAAGGTTGGCAGCAACCTTCGCATAACGTCTGTCTGGTTTCCAGCGTCTTCGGTATCTAAATACCGGCTTGCCGGGTCCATCATGAAAACTCGATCACAAGCAAAAACCGATAAAGCGCTGTTGATAACCCAGACCTCATCCCATTGCTTGCTATTTTCCATGCCGATTACATAGTCAATCTGGCTTGCGCCCAAACCGATTAATGCAATCTTTTTCCCTTCAAGACTTTCAATCTTCTCCATCAACTCACCCCTGTCCGTAATAGGTCATAACGATATTCGTCTCGCGTATCACGACCTTCGGACAGGTTTTTCATCCGACCGATTGCTGCCATGAAACGCTGTTCCATATTGGCAATCACATCGGGAGTTTCTTTTAAGAAGACAGCGGCTTCGGCTAACGTGCCATAAAGCAAAGCATCTGGATAGTCTGTGCTGAGGAGCGTGGTTCCGCTCTCTGCGCCAGAAGTGAGTGAGGCAGGCTCGTACAGATAATGCAGCTCTACGCTGTAATCTGCATCAGGAACCGGCGACAGCTCAAATGCTGCGTCATCAAAATTACTATAATACTTTGGGCGACCTCTGCTAGAAGATGCTGGGTCATATTGCTTCAGGAAAGAAGGATGCTTTAGCAGCAAATAATAGTACGTTCCATTGTCAATAATCGCCAACGAAAACGGCGCATAAAAATCAGTAGGTGTCGCTAAAAACCGATTGTTTTGCGAGGTTGTCGCGGTCACATTTTTACGCTGCTCAGACAACTGAACCAGCTTAAAAATCCTTGTCTCCGACTCCTGTATAAAAGTGTCCAAGTTATTATTAAAAGTCGTTTCATCGACCTGCAAATAATCCTGAACCGCAGACTTCAAAGTTGCCAAAGTGAAACTCATGATGTGGTTACCTCCACGTTGCCAACACTACAGGATATTGCAAAAGTTTGCAATTGTGTGCCAAGGATACCATCTCCGACATTGGTGTAGACGGTAAAGAAATTGTTGTCGCTTGTCTCCGCAGGGCGAGGATCTTTAAGCGCCTGCGGATCAAGAGGCGTAGGCTTTCTCATTAACTGAGGATGTTTTGGTGACCACTGATCAGGGCCAACCAAGTAACCGTCCCAAGTTTTTTTCATATCGCGCAAGCGATAGCGAAAGCCTGTTATATCACAGATTCCCCAAGCTCGTTTGTTGGATGCAAAAGCCATGACTATGCGATGTTATAGCTTCTAAGATCTGGCGCGACCCTGAAACTTGCTCGCTCCTCATCTTGGCTCAAGGCTCTGGTAAACTCTTCTTCATAAAGCTGCTTGAGCATTTGAACCTTCTCAGGAGCTTTTTTGAGAGCCAGATAATAGGACAAACCAGCCGTCAGGCAGGGGTAAAACCGAAAAGGCATCTGCAAGGAATTAGCGCCACCACCAGCGTCATCCATTCGCGTCAACACGTTAACGTAAACGGTGTATGTGCTGTTTTTATCAGGCTGCGGCCAAACCGTAATGGTTGGGGATATCTGCTTATCAACGAAAAATTGATTAGGCTTGCCTGTTGTGGTTTTAGTCGCCAAGTGAGCGTATTCAGCTCGACTCATGCGGCTCAGCGGAACATCGGTGTTTGTGCCTTGAATTTCTTCTCTGACAAAAACGTCGAGCACATCAATTGCTGCCGTTGAATTTGTCGGGTCAAGATTATAGGTAATCGTTCCCGTCAGCATCGGAATTGCGTTTTGCTTGATCGTCCACTGGTTTAAACCACGGTTTGCCCACTCAGCCAACATTAGGTTGAGTGAGCGGGTCGCGGTCCGCAAATCATAACCAGTACGAAGCTCAAGTCCGCATCTCTCAAATGCTTCTTCGATGTATTCAGCAACATCTGGCTCGAAACTTTTAGTCCCGCTAACGGCCATTTATCGTCTCCTTTGACGAGTCATGCTGCCCCTTTTAGGGCTAGGGCGAGGCGGTTCTTTTCTTTTCCTGTCGCCCATTCCTTGGCTTTTGATACCCAAGGCATCAACCAGCGTAGCGCCAAGCCCTTCAATCCTGCGCGGAAACATTTTTCCAACATCTGGGTTTGGGCCTCTCATCGGGGGCGTTTGTCTGCCGCCTCCCGGCATTTTAGGCTCGTATGGCGATTCCGTTCTGCGACGAGCTTGGTCTCGTATCCGATCAAACATACTACCCCTACGCCTTCCGCCCCCAGTTATAGCTTTTCCAGACATTGCGTCAGCGATACTTTGAAGCTCTTCGCGTGAAGGCATGCTACGTCTGTTTCTGGTTCTTGGGTCTTTTTCAGTCCTTGATCCTGATCGCGTACGAGATTCCAAATAATCTTTTTTTGCCTTAATCCTTTGCATATCTTCTTCGGTAGGCTCACTAGCATCAATCGAAAAATTGTCAAAATCGATTTTTGGCATATATTTGTCATAAGGCGTTCGATTTCCTGCGACAATACCTCTGGATGGACCACTCCCGTCAGGAGGTATCTCACCCGCAAGAAATCCGGGTCCGCTCATACCGACTGGTTTAGCAGCTCCGCCCATTTGTTTTTTGGTCACCCTGCCGTATAAGCCAGAGTTTCCGACCGGTTTTCTGCCTTTATTCTTTTTCATCGCCTAAGTCCTCTTCGTTATTTTCGGCATATAAATTGTCGAAAACTTGATTAATATCCAAAGTATAGTCTAAATCAGATTTGCTGTAATGAATATGCTGACTCGGCAAGAAATCTGGTGCGCCTTCGCCGGTTTCAAACCATGCCGGGTGTGTGACCCTTACCCTGTTATTGGGCAACGCAACAATATTTCCGGTCCACTTCCCTGCATCCAGCAGTTCTAAAATATGCGACTGTTTATGCTGGGCAGGATCATCAGCAATTTCATTTTCTGCATAATCCACCGTGAAATAGTATTTTGCAGGATAAAATTTCCCGTCAATCTTAGCGAGCCAAGGACAAGGTGTGCAACGATCAAGGACATAAACAGCGTGATGATGAGAGCTGCAATCCCAAGGCTGAGCAGCCCAGACAGGCATTGGTTCAGGCCATTCTTCAAGCGGCGTGTCAGCGACCAGCCCTGTAATGGGCATTCTCGCCCACATTGCGCCACCGTGGATATTTGGTTCATCTTCATCAGCCTCGCAGCCCGTAAATAACACCTGAAACGAAAGACAGCGAGTCGGCATCGTGGTTACGCCAATAACCATGGCATGCAGAAACTCGCCGTGATACCTCTGATGATTAACTGTGTATTCGCGCCGCACCCAAGCCTTAAAGTATGGGATATTACTTTGCAAATACGCCATTAATTTTACTTCCCGTATAAACCAGAGGATTTTGATGAAGGCGCTCTGAATCCGCTCGTAGCGCTTGGTCGAGCAGTTCCTGCAACCTTGCCACCTTTTTTCATACCTTTAGCCTTCATCATGCCGCCTCTTTGCATGCCTTTGGCTTTCATCGCTCCGCCCATGTTCATGCCGCGTGGCGTACTACCACCTGATCGGCGTGCCGCAGCACCGCGCATGGCTGTTGCCTTGGTTGGTCGGGTCGAGCGGCTCTGAGGAAGAGCGCCAAGCTTTGTTGTGTCGATCAGCTCTTTGCCAGACGGAGTTCTTGTTCCGGGCGCGGAGGCAGCAGGCCTTTTAATCATGGCAGGAACCTTCTTTCCGGGGGCCGCCATACCCATTGGAGCGCCGCCTCTTCTGTAACCTTTTGCTTTCATCTTCTTCATTACCGCCTCCCAAATAAACCAGAATTGCCCGGTTTCTTGTTAATTGATCCGCCTTTTGCGGCGAAAGTTTTAACCATCGTAGGCTTGCCACCTACACCTTGTTTTTTAGCTCTTTTGCGTGTAACCGCACTCTTCTTTTGGCTTTCTGTCATCCCTGCCGCTTTTGCCGCTGGAACGCACTTTGGGTAAGCCCTTCCGCTTTTTTTTGATGCGCTTTTTCGGCCACATTGTTGGTATTTACCGTCTTTTTTTGGAGCGCCAATATCGACCCATTTTTCGCCAAACCATTTGTCTAGTCCGGTTCTAGCCACGAGGCACTCGCACTTGCTTGCGCTTGCTTTGCATCATTGCCCCGCAACCACGAGGTTCCATATAAACCGATCCGCCTGTTCGCATGTTTCTAGCGATTGCCTCGCCTCTTTTGCGCTCATACTTGCTGATACGCCCATCTTTGTTCAAGTCGCTTTTTTTGGCGTCAAACTTTTTGTTCACTTCTCCGCCCTCTGCTTTTTTAGCGCCAGTATATTTTCCGCCCATTTTCTTGTACTCCTTGACCATGTACGCATTTGCGTATGCTGACGGGTAAACATCAAACTTAGCCTTGGCCTTAGCTTTTGCTTTGGCGTAAAGACTAGGATTGGCTACATTTTTAGGGGCAGAAGATTTCACAGCTACCTTCTTCTCCTAGAGCCTGCGGAAAAAAACTTAGGAGCCGCTTGCAGCGCTGGGGCTTTCGTAACCTGAAACGGCCCTTGATTGTAGGCAATTGGAGCACCTGTCTTTACATACCCTGAACCAACTCCGCCGCCGGGCATGTTGCCTGTTTTTACGGGCGAAACTGGATTTAAAGTTTGTTGATTATAAAAGTCAAGATAACCAGAATTATCTACAACGCTTTGATTGCCTCCGCCGCCAGAGCCTCCGCCAGCAGGGTTGAAACCAGCCGCCTCTGAATCTGATGGACCGTAATTCATGCCTGCATCATAGGTTTGGCCTGCGCCGGGGATGAAACCGCCCATAAAGTTTTCGTAAGGCGTTCCGCTGAAACCGCCTACATTGGTATTTCCAGCACCGCCTTCTCCGCCAGCGCCTCCGCCAGTTCCTCCGCCAGTTCCTCCGCCAGTTCCACCACCAGTTCCACCGCTCGGAGGAGGTGTTTGAGTCTTCAGCTCGTCGATAATCGACTGCCTCAGAGCATCCACATCTACTTCTGCGGGAATTTGACCCTGTAGAGCCGTAATCTGCTCTTGTATTGGGTTGATTGCGCCAGTTATAGCTTCTTGCCTTTGAGCGGCAATCGGATCAATTGCGGCTTGAATAGCTGCTTGCCTTTGCTCCTCAATCTGTGCGGGATCGAGCATCTGCCCCTGAAGGTCAGCTATTTGTGTGGTTGTACCTTTCAAAGACTCCTGCAATGCTGCAAGTTCCTCAGAGCTTGCCGTACCCTCCATCGCTTTTTGCAAAAGCTCAATCTCTGATCCTAAAGCCGTGGTTGAGGCAGAAACACTCGCAACATCTGTTTGCAATTGCTCAAGGCTTTGAAGGGGTGCTAAACCACCAATTTTGCCTTCAACGTCCGATTTCAAAGACTCAATAGCGGTGTTAATTTGGTCTGGAGTAAGAGTTCCAGTTTCCATCGCTTGAGCGATAGACGCGTTAACTTGATCGTTGGTCAGCATGCCGTCGCGCAAAGCTTCCATTTGATCAAACAGTTGTTTTCTCTCTTCACTTCCTGTGTTTTCAAGGGTTTCAGATTCGGCTCGTAGATTATCAATTTCCGTTTGAATCTGATCGATTGGAAGGCTTGCAATGTTTTCTTGCAGATTGGTTACACTAGCCTCTATGTTGCCTAAAAGGGTTTCTCTTTCACCCCGTAAAGCTTCTAACTGAGCTTTGTTTTCGGCTTGAATCTCTGACTGAACAGTTCCCAAGCTTTCTCGAACAGAGTCTATCTCGGCCTGAACCGCTTCTGCTGCGCTTTTTTGAGCACCGGTAAGTTGTGCGTCTCGTTCGTCAAGATCAGCGTTTATTTGCTCCTGAGTGGAATTAAGGGTTGCACCTAGCTCGCTAATCCTTGCGTCAATATCGCCAATCAAAGAGCCTTGCCGATCCTCTAAACTGCCAATAGCCTCGGTTTGAGCGGCTCTTACTCTTTCCTCAGAAGCTGCTAAATCCGCAGCAGTCTGGTCAATATTCTGTTGAATTAAGTCACTAATTCTTTTTTGCTCAGCGGTCAACGCTGATCGTTCATCAATCCCTTCTTGCCGCAAAGCCGCTGTTTCTGTATCAACACCAGTTCTTAATTCGTTAATCCTGTCTTCCAAGGTTTTGGTCAAACCAGATCTTTCAGACGCAGCCGCTTCTTCTGCTGTCGATATGTCTTGCCTTAAAAGGTCTCTAAGTGAATCGATTTCACTTTGACGAGCAATTGCGGCAGCTTCGTCCGCAGCTTTTTGCTCATCCATGATTTTTTGATATTGAGTAGAGAGAAGCTCTTCAGTGCTTGGCCCTTCAATCGTAACCTTATTCATTTCATAAGGATTTGGCGCATCTCTTGAGCCACGGTCATAAACCGGTCGCTGCATCAAATAATCTTGAAGGGAGGCATAAGGAGAGGCTGAGCTACCATATTCGTCAACTGCTTGTTGCATATTGTCTGATAGAGCCATTAGATCACCATTTTTTGCAAGACCAGTAACGAGGTGTCAGCTTGTCTTTCGCCGTAGAACATTTATGGCGAGCGCGAAAACTGGCTCTTCTTTCTGGTATGTTTTTTTTGATTGTCATGTTGGGATCGCCAAAACGAACCAACTTAATTTGGTCACCTTGACGCGCAAGAACCGCAAACTTCTTTTTCCCGCCGGAAGTTCTTTTTGGTTTATTAAAACCGGAGAACGACTCGCCACGATAGGTGACTCTGCCGCCCTCGGTTCTTTTTGCGTCTTTTGTCGTAGCCATCAAGCGTACTCTTTTACAAGCTCCAAAATGACCGTGTAAGTGTCTGTATTGCTCGCCCCGATAGTCGTAAACAAGATATCTCCGGTTACACCAGCGCCAGCGTTATTTGGAATGCCAGTGAACGAAGAATAGTCATGAAAACCATTGCTGTCTGGTGACAAGCCAATAATTAGGGTATTTACCGTTGCATCACACAACAGCTCGACCCCCATCCCAACACACTGCCACCATATCTTAGCAACTGTAACCTTGGTGCAAGCCTTACCCGCAGAGTTGGTGGTCAAAGCTGAAACATCAACCTTGACCACATTAGTCTCTCCGGTTCCGTCACTAATGTTAGTGAATTTAAGGACAGCCTTACGCTCTCCATCCTGAATGGTTTGGCTGGTTACTGCATCTGCCATTGCCTATCTCCTATTCTGTGGATTAAGCGTCAGCAAAAGGAGTAACAATTGTTCCGCTTCCGATCAGCAAAGAGTCATGAACCAAGTAGGTTGCAGTATCGATAGCAGTTACTTTGATAACACTGCCAACAATTCCGCCTTTGGTAGATCCATTCAAAGTCATAACGTCGTTGGATGCGGCAGGAACGAATGCTTTATTAGTACCATCATCGACAGCTACTATCGCAGCGCCAACAAACTTGTCGGTTCCATCTGTTTTGATGTCCAAATCAGTGGCTGCGGTTTCAACATAGAAAAAGAAAGACGCGCCAATGTTGTTTGCTTGATCAGGGGCTGTCGGGTCACTAGGAGTGGCTGAAGAGATAGAAGGCAAAGTAAACTTGCCGTCTGCATCATTCAACATAATGATTTTACCGGCATGAGCCGCAACGGTTAAAGTTGTGTCAGCAGATAAGCTAACGCTGCTGTTAACGCCAGCAGTAATAAAACCAGCTAAAGATTTAACGGGTCCAGAAAAAGTGGTTTGCGCCATTATGGTCACCTCTTACGAAAGGATTCGCCCCACTGTCTTCGTAACGTCCGCTGAGCCGGTCAGTAGGGCTAATTTATCTCAGGTCAATGACATTCTAGGTCAATATTAAGACAAAAAAAAGGGGCCGTTTGGCCCCTTAGTTTTAGGCTCCTTGAGAGCCGTAGATGCCTCTCCAGTCGGACCAACCGAATGAATAACGCTCTCGCGCCTTGTATCGGATGTTTCCGGTGGTGAAGTCTGGTTCCATAGACGTTTCCATGCTAGTGCGCTGGAACATCTTGAGACCTTCGCCTTGGTCTGTCACAGAAGTCAACAGGAAGAAAGCGTCTGGATCGTTCAAGTAGTGGTTAACAGTGTAACCACCGGGCAGAACGCCAGTGTTTCTGATCGCGTTAACATCATTGTCAGCAGTACCAGATCGCTTGTCAGAATTCAAGATTCTGTCCGCAACAAATACCAATTGTGGAGGAACGACTAACTTAGTCGCCTGAACCGAAATGGTCAGTCCTCGGTCATCGGTAAAAGTGCTGATATCGATCAAAGCATCTTCAAGTGAAGTTTCATTGAGGTCAGCCATCGTCGTAGCTCGGTTAGCAGCAGTGCCGCCACCAGCCAGAGGGTGAGCTGTGTTGATCAATGATACGCCGTCACCGCCAGTGTAAGTACCAGAGAAAGCGTTATTCAGCACATCAGCGCCTTTTACTTCCTTGGTATTTGACATTGAGCGAGCCAGAGCTTTCACATATCGCTTACCGAGTGAGTCATACAAATTGTCTTCTACTGCTTCATCCGTCCATAAGTCATTGTTTTAATGACTTTTTTGTTCAGGCCAAGTCGCTAATTTGACCCCGTTCTTTTCAGAACCGCTGCATGTCGCCATGCAGATCAGACTATATCTTCAACCGTTCTGGTTGGATGGCGCTTCCACTCGCTTGAGTGTACTCCCTTTCGGGATAGTCGTTGCACGTTCCTCTTTCGAGGCTTCGCTCAGGATTGTCTTCGTGAGATGTTCCCTGAATTCACCATCTTATGTCCTGCGTATTCCTACGCAGCGCGTCCACGGATATTATCAAACGCGAATGCTAACGCAATTGTTTCATGCGTATAGCGAGCAGAGTAAGACTCAGAAGCATTGTCAAAAACAACGCCCTGACCTTCAGTTTTTGTTGGTGCCGAACCAAAACCAGTAATTAACACCTCTTCTTCAAAGGCACGTTGAGAATCTTCGATTGCGTAGATTTCTTCGTACTCTCGGTCGTATGAATCATACGACATACCAAAAAGGCTGTTTAAACCCGGTTCCAATTCCTTGGCTAATTGCGCTCTTGAAATTGCCATTAGTCAGTCTCCTTATGCTAGACCAGCAGATTTAACACCGGCAATGTGGTTTTGAATAACCACAAGCACGTTGGTGTTAGCACTTGCTACATCTTCGTTATCAGGATCTTGAGAAATGTCCAAAGCTTTTAACGGCAAAGTTGTTGTCG
>Ga0208767_1002743_pt1 | contig 13078 bp, 21 predicted proteins | sample VirMetDEL_Mar_21_FD_184514 | JGI IMG/M metagenome (GOLD analysis project Ga0208767, IMG submission 184514) | Aqueous microbial communities from the Delaware River and Bay under freshwater to marine salinity gradient to study organic matter... | ecosystem: Environmental > Aquatic > Marine >... | reverse complement strand
TCATTCGGGCACATGCCCGAATCGCCAGCGCCTGACCCGTACTACCCCCCTACCCCCGGCTATGTGCTTAGGATTCCACTACACACTACACACTACTAATTTGTACGAACAATTGTAAAATTTTCGATTTTCCGAAGTACCCCCCATAGGAGTCCCAACCTCCCCTTGTAAAAAATTTTTTATTGTGTATCCTAATGCGTTATACGGGTAACACCTGCGAACACACTATGGCGATGAATTTAGAACCAGAGCTTGGCATACCTTTGGACGACAGCATAACAAGCGTCGATCTTCCTGAACGCGTCGAGGCGTTGGACAATACAGTTAACAAATTAGAGAAGCACGGCGTAGACACTACACCTGATGCGTTAGACGAAGAAGTAGCCGCTACGCTCCTAACATCTTATGCGCAAGACCCTGACGGAACCTCCAAACAGGTTACACACAAACGTGCTGCTACGCTTACTCCTGCGTCCATCAAGTTAGCTAACTCCATAATCAAAGAATTTAATCACTCTGTTGTAGAATCTTCTATGCAGCTTCGGCATTTAGTCACGAACAAGCTGATTATTGAGTCTGATAGCCCTGACCCGCGTACCAGAATGCGTGCGTTGGAGCTTCTAGGTAAAATATCAGACGTAGGTTTGTTTACTGAGAAGTCTGAAGTGACCATTACGCACCAGACCACCGACGATATTAAGGAAAAGCTGCGTGCGAAACTGACAAAATTGACAAATCCAACACTAGATATAGAGGATGCAGTCGTTTTAGACGATAGTCCACTAGATGTTGATGCGATTATGAGTGAATTTGATGATGAATAAGGCCGTCACATTCGACGATGTGGATGTTGACCACCTTCTTGACAACCTAGACGCTTTTTCTGAGGAGGAGATCCTAGAAATTGACCGCATGGTTGACGAGCTAAACAACCGCAAGGCGAACAAAGCCGCATATATGGACTTGATAGAGTTTTGTAAGCGGATGCAGCCTGATTATTTGGTAGGTAAACACCATAAAATCCTAGCAACCATGCTCATGGGTATCGAAAGAGGGGACAAAGACCGGATTTGTGTGAACATACCACCCCGTCATGGCAAATCTCAGCTTGTTTCTATTTATTTTCCTGCTTGGTTTCTTGGTCGTAACCCCGATAAGAAGGTTATGATGGTGTCACACACCACAGATTTGGCGGTAGACTTCGGCAGGAAGGTCAGAAACCTCATATCGTCGGACGAATATCGTGCTATATTCCCTACGGTGCGTCTTGCGCAGGACAGTAAGTCTGCTGGACGGTGGAATACTAACTCTGGGGGTGAATATTACGCCTGTGGTATTGGTTCTGCGCTCGCTGGACGTGGTGCTGACCTCCTTCTAGTGGATGATCCCCACTCGGAACAAGACGTTATCAACGGAAACTTTGAGGTATTTGAAAAAGCCTACGAGTGGTTCACATTCGGTGCTCGTACTCGCCTTATGCCGGGGGGTCGGGTCGCAATTATTCAGACACGATGGCACATGGATGACCTGACGGGCCGTGTAACACGTGATATGGTCAATAATGATCTGTCAGACCAGTATGAAGTGGTAGAATTTCCCGCTATACTAGAAATTGAAAGCAAAAAGAGCGGTAAAGTAGTACATAAACCGCTTTGGCCTGAATTTTTTGATATGAAGGCGTTGGAACGCACAAAAGCGTCGATGCCTGTGTTCCAGTGGAACGCTCAGTATCAACAGCAACCTACCGCAGAAGAAGCGGCTGTAGTAAAAAGGGAGTGGTGGCAGGAATGGACAAGCGAAAACCCACCTGTTTGCGAATATATCATTATGTCTTTGGACGCAGCGGCAGAAAAACACAACAGAGCCGACTTTACCGCGCTTACAACTTGGGGCGTCTTCTTAAACGAAGAAGAAAACGCATATCACATAATTCTGCTGAATAGCATAAAGCAAAGACTTGAGTTTCCAGAGCTAAAAGCACTGGCTATGCAGGAGTACGCGGACTGGGAGCCAGATTCGTTCATTGTGGAGAAAAAGAGTTCTGGTGCAGCCCTGTATCAGGAGATGCGCAGGACAGGATTGCCCGTACAGGAGTACACCCCGCACCGTGGATCAGGGGATAAGATGGCTAGACTTAATTCTGTAGCTGACATAATAGCCTCTGGTATGGTATGGGTACCACAGACGCGTTGGGCTGAAGAGGTTATTGAGGAGATAGCAGGGTTTCCGTTTATGAGCCACGATGACCTTGTTGACTCTACAGTGATGGCCCTCATGCGGTTTAGACAGGGCGGGTTTATACGGTTGCCTACAGATGAACCGGATGAGCCTAGATACTTTAGGCAACGCAAAGGCGGTTACTACTGAGGATTAGTTCATGGCTATAGAGAAAAGTGTGTACACAGCCCCAGAGGGTTTGGAAGACGAGGAACTCTCCGAGGTAGAGATCGAAATCGTTAATCCTGACGCGGTTATAATGGACGACGGGTCTATGGAGATTACCATAATGCCCGGAAACGAAATTGATATGGTGCCATTTGACGGCAACTTAGCTGAAGTTATGACAGAGGGCGATCTTAACTCTTTGTCTTCTGATCTTATGGGTATGATAGACGCAGATACTGATAGCCGCAAAGAATGGGCAGATACATTTGTCAAAGGGCTTGACGTGTTAGGGTTTAAATACGAGGACCGCACTGAGCCGTGGGAAGGTGCTTGTGGGGTGTATTCTACAGTGCTTGCAGAGGCTGCGATACGGTTCCAAGCCGAAACAATGTCGGAAACTTTTCCCGCTGCTGGCCCTGTAAAGGTTAAAATTCTTGGTGATGAGACTAAGGATAAGGAAGAAGCGGCTCTCCGTGTTAAAGCAGATATGAACTATGAGCTAACAGAGCATATGGTGGAGTATCGCTCTGAGCACGAGCGTATGCTGTATAACCTTGGTTTGGCAGGTTCCGCGTTCAAAAAAGTGTACTATGACCCCAACCTTGGGCGGCAAGTCGCTGTGTATATACCCGCCGAGGATGTTATTGTTCCTTATGGAGCAAGCCACCTAGAAACCGCAGAACGCGTTACACATGTAATGCGCAAGACCAAAAACGAGTTGAAGAAGCTACAGTCTGTAGGGTTTTACAGTGATGTAGATGTAGGAGAGCCACAGCCATACCACTCGGATATAGAGAAGCGTAAGGCTGAAGAAGGTGGGTTCTCTCTAACAGATGATGATCGCTACACCATATATGAGGTACACGCAGACCTCGTTATAGAAGGCGTAGATGACGAAGACGATATAGCCAAGCCATACGTGGTCACTATAGAACGCGGCTCTGGTGAGGTCTTAGCAGTGCGTAGAAACTATGCTCCCGATGATCCGTTGATGCTGAAGCGTCAGCACTTCGTGCACTACGTGTACGTGCCGGGATTTGGGTTCTACGGCCTTGGCCTTATCCATATTATTGGCGGTTATGCCAAAGCAGGGACTTCCTTGATACGACAGCTTGTCGATGCTGGTACATTAGCTAATCTGCCCGGTGGCTTAAAGTCTCGTGGGCTGCGTATCAAGGGAGACGATACACCGATAGAGCCGGGAGAGTTTAAGGATGTGGACGTGCCGTCTGGTAGCATCCGTGACAATATTATGCCTCTTCCGTACAAGGAACCCAGCCAGACCCTTCTCGCCCTACTTGATAAGATAACACAGGAAGGACGTAGGCTAGGCGCTATTAGTGACATGAACATATCGGACATGTCAGCTAACGCCCCCGTTGGAACCACTCTGGCGCTTTTAGAGCGTACCCTGAAGCCTATGGCGGCTGTTCAGGCGCGTGTACACTACGCGATGAAGCAGGAGTTTAAACTGCTCAAGCGGATTATATCTGAGTATGCGCCTATGGACTACGCGTACCAGCCGCACAGAGGCGAGGTTAGCGCCAAGCAAGCAGATTATATGCTTGTGGATGTCATACCAGTAAGTGACCCTAACAGTTCTACAATGGCTCAACGAGTGGTGCAGTATCAGGCTGTACTGCAGATGTCACAACAGGCACCTCAAATATACAATCTACCGCAGTTACACAGGCAGATGATCGAGGTGTTGGGGATCAAAAACGCAGATAAATTGGTACCCACAAAAGAGGACGCCAAGCCGAAAGATCCAGTCAGCGAGAACATGGACGCGCTTACAGGCGAGCCTATGAAGGCGTTTATGTATCAGGACCACCAAGCACATATCGCTACGCATATGTCGTTCCTGCAAGACCCTATGATTGCTCAGATGATTGCTCAAAACCCACAGGCCAAGCAGATCGGTGCATCTATGCAAGCTCACATAGCAGAGCACCTTGGGTTCCAGTATCGCTCGCAGATAGAAGAGAAACTGGGCGTTGCGCTGCCTAGACCGAATGAAGAGTTGCCAGAAGAGATAGAGGTCGAACTTTCTAAACTGGTGGCAGACGCAGGTCGTCAGCTTACGCAGCAGCATCAGCAACAGGCCGCACAACAAGCTGCCCAGCAAAAAGCGCAAGATCCGATTATCCAGATGCAGCAGAAAGAGTTGCAGATTAAAGAGCAAGAGGTGCAACGCAAGATCGCTAAAGATCAAGCAGATGTTCAAATACGCCAGCAGCAGGCCCAGACAGCTACTGCGAGAGACATGTCTAAAGCTATGATTGAAGCTGAAAGACTTAAACTCGAACGCGCTGAGTTGGCTATTGAGGCGGAAGAGAAAGGCGCAAACATAGACCGCGCTATGAAAGATGCCGCAGATAAGAAGGGCATAGAGCTTATTAAGCTATCGAAGGAGAAGAATAATTAATGGCAAAGACCGTCTTTGACGTGCTAAAGGATAGAATCGACGAGGATATATCGTCTGCACAGAGTTTCCTACGCGCAGGATCACCTAAAGATTATGCGAATTATAGGGAAGTTGTTGGCTTAATTCGGGGTCTTGAAGCCACCAAATCTTACATTGAAGACCTCTCGCGTAACTATATGGAAGAAGATAATGACTAACACCGTCACAAAACTGGCTGACGAGCAATGGGAAGCCCAACTTCCCGTGCCTGTAGGGTACAGACTGTTGGTAGCACTGCCTGATATTGATGATCATTATGAAGGCACGAGTCTACTCAAGACTGATACTGAAAAGCATCGTGAATACATTATGTCTATTATGGGCGTAGTTATTGACATGGGAGCAGACGCATACTCTGACAAAGAGCGTTTTCCAGAGGGTCCGTGGTGTAAAGTAGGGGACTACGTGATGTTCCGTATGAACACAGGCACACGGTTCAAAGTAAACGGCAAAGAGTTTCGTTTGATGAACGATGATTCTGTAGAGGCAGTTATCCCTGATCCTCGCGGCATTATGACAGTATAGGAGTAGAGTATGCCATTCCAAAAGGTTGAATTTGAGTTTCCTGATGAGAAGGAAGAGGAGTCCACAGAGATAGAAGTGGAGCCGTCCAGTGCTGAAGAAATCAAAAAGCCCGCTAGAGCAAAAGCTGAAGAAGCTGATTCTCTTGAAATTGAAGTTGTCGATGACACTCCAAAAGCCGACAGAGGACGTAAGCCCTCTGAACCCCCAGAAGATGTTACCGAAGAAGAACTAGAAGATTATTCTGAAAAAGTTCAAAAACGGATCAAACACTTCAGCAAGGGTTATCACGACGAGCGGCGGGAGAAAGAAAGGGCTATTCGTGAGCGCGAAGAGCTAGAGCGGTTTGCCAAGCAGCTAGTTGAAGAAAACAACAAGCTCAAGGGGGACGTAACCAAGAATCAATCAGCGTTGATAGAACAAGCTAAGAAAAACGCTGAATCGGAATCATATGCTGCCAAACAAGAGTATAAAACAGCATATGAATCTGGAGATCCTGATGCAGTGCTTTCTGCACAGGAGAAGTTAACAGCAGCTAAGATAAAGGCTGATAGGTTAGCAAACTTCAAAATACCCGCTTTACAGGAAACACAGGTTCCTGTACCCTCAAGAACAGAATCCGCCCCACAAACAGGGCATGACCCACGTGCGGAAGAGTGGAAAACTCAAAATCCGTGGTTTAATGTCGATGACGAAATGACAAGTTTGGCGTTGGGGCTGCATACCAAACTTATCAAGGAGGGCGTAAGTCCTCAGTCAGATGAATACTACGAGAGAATAGATTCTCGTATGCGGCAAGTTTTCCCCGATAATTTCGAGGATGCTGATCAACAAACTGAAGTTACGCCAAAGCGTAGCGCTAATGTAGTCGCACCCGCAACGCGGAGCACAGCCCCTAAAAAGGTAAAATTAAGTCAGACTCAAGTAGCGTTATCTAAACGTTTAGGTTTAACTCCAGAACAATACGCCAGACAGGTTGCAATAGATATGAGGAAACAAAATGGCTGAGAATAGGCTAGATAGAGAACTTGAAACCCGCGAAAAGAAAACTCGTAAACGTCACTGGCAGCGTCCAGAGACACTCCCTTCTCCGAATCCAGAGCCGGGATATGAGTATCATTGGGTTAGAGTTAGTACGCAAGGCCAAATTGACGCTACTAACGTATCCTCAAAACTGCGTGAAGGTTGGGAGCCTGTGAAGGCAAGTGATCACCCTGAGATTACACTGGTAACCGTAGAGAATGAACGGTTTAAAGATAATGTAGTCATAGGTGGGTTGTTGCTGTGCAAAGCTCCAAAGGAACTCGTCGAAGAGCGGAGTGACTACTACAATAGTCAAACCAAATCTCAGATGGATTCTGTTGATAACAACTTCATGCGGGAGAATGATCCTAGAATGCCTCTATTTAATGATAGACGTTCTAAGGTCACTTTTGGAACAGGAACTTAACTCTAGGAGTATATAATGGCATATCCTGCTGTTGATGGTCCATATGGACTGGTTCCGGTAAAATTGTTGAGCGGTTCTCCTTTTGTAGGCGTTACACGCCACTTCAGTATTGCAAGTGGTTATGCTACGGCTATTTTTTATGGGGATGCTGTAAAGCTAGTTACCGGAGGCACCGTTGAGCGTGATACGTTTGACGCTGCCATGACACCCGTTGGTGTCTTCCTTGGCTGCACATATACAGATCCAAACCTTGGTTATAAGGTCTGGCGTCAGTCATATCCTGCAAGCACTGTTGCATCTGATATTCAAGCGTTTGTCGCAGATGGTACCGACCTTCTGTTTAAGGCTGCGGTTGTATCTTCAGGTACAACGATTGGTGATCTTGCAATCACTGACATCGGTGCAAACGTCGCGGGTGTAGACAATACAGGTGATTCCGTTTCGGGTAATTCTCGTTGCGCTATCTCTGATACGTCTGCAACTACAAACACTCTTCCATTCCGTATCATTGGTCTGGTTGAGGAAACCAAAAACAGTTCGGGTGGTTATACCGAGGCTTACGTTAAATGGAACGCAGGTCACCAGTATGACAACACGACTGGCGTATAAGGAGTGATGTACTATGGCTATTTCACGCGCCCAGTTACTTAAAGAACTCCTTCCCGGCCTAAACGCGCTGTTTGGATTGGAGTACGCAAAATACGGTGAGGAACACGCTGAAATCTTTGAAAGCGAGACTTCTGACCGTTCATTCGAGGAAGAAACCAAATTGAGTGGCTTCTCAGCAGCACCTGTTAAAGACGAAGGTGCGGCAATTGAGTATGACTCTGCTCAAGAGACTTGGACTGCTCGCTATACACACGAGACTGTTGCGATGGGCTTCTCTATCACTGAGGAAGCTATCGAAGATAACTTGTATGACTCATTGTCTGCACGTTACACAAAAGCTCTCGCACGTGCTATGGCGTACACCAAGCAGGTTAAAGCTGCTGCGATCCTAAACAATGCGTTCGCTGCGGGTACAACCTATGGTGACGGTAAAACACTTTGTGCTACCGATCACCCGCTTGTGTCAGGTGGCACTAACTCAAACCGTCCTTCTGTTGCGGCTGACCTTAACGAAACCTCTCTTGAGGCGGCAGTTATTCAGATCGCAGGGTGGACCGATGAGCGTGGCCTCTTGATCGCAGCCAAACCTCGCAAGTTGGTCATTCCGCCAAACCTACAGTTTGTTGCAACTCGTTTGCTTGAGACTGAAGGACGTGTTGGTACAGCCGATAACGACATTAACGCGATTCGCAATAATGGTTCGATCCCTGAAGGCTATACTGTCAACCACTACTTGACAGACACTGACGCATGGTTCTTAATGACAGACGTTCCTAACGGCTTGAAGCACTTTACTCGTGCACCGATGGCTACATCTATGGATGCAGACTTCGACACAGGTAACTCTCGCTACAAGGCACGGGAACGTTACAGCTTCGGCGTTTCTGATCCCCTCGGGATTTTTGGTTCGCCCGGAGCGTAAACTGCTCGTTAGGCGGGTTTTCCCTGCCCGTCTGCCTCAAATAAACTGGGCCGCTTCGTGCGGCCCTTTCTTTTGTTGATAGCTTGTTCTTATTGTGTTATACGTAGGCAATCCCTGACAGTCACATGGTGTGGCTGACACTAGCCAAGACAGGAGATTCATATGGCTAATTCGACCTTTAATGGTGCAGTCCGTTCAGAAAACGGTTTTAAAGCAATCACAAAAGCTGCAAATACGGGTACTGTGACAGAAGATATTTCTATTTCTCACGATGGTACAAACAGTGTTGTAATCTTTACAGACCTACCAACCGCTGATCCATCTGTCGCAGGGCAGCTTTGGAGTAACTCAGGCGTTTTGACTGTATCTGCAGGATAAGGAGTTAGTCCATGTCCTCTGACGTTCAAACTAAACGGGTGACAGGCACAGGTTCTCTAGCTGTAGGGCCAGCACGTGTCCGTCAAATACAGGCTTTGACAAGTGCGGGCGCAGGACGGTTGACACTAACTGATGGGAACGGCGGGGCCACACTAATCGACTTAGATTTTTTGGCCTCTGATTCTCACTCAGTGAACATTCCTGATGATGGGGTGCGGTTTGTGTCAGACGTGTACGTGTCTGCTGCTACAAACATTACTGCGATAACCTTCTTCTATAGCTAGGTGTTGGTATGCGGACTTATTATAAAAAGGGCGGAGGAGTAAAATCCCCTGCTTGGCAGCGCAAGGAAGGTAAAGACCCTTCAGGGGGTCTAAACGCAAAAGGTGTTGCTAGCTATCGGAGACAGAATCCCGGTAGTAAACTGAAGACCGCTGTTACTACAAAGCCTAGTAAGCTGAAAAAAGGTTCAAAGGCCGCAAACCGCCGCAAGTCGTTTTGTGCACGGATGTCAGGCATGAAAAAACGTCTGACAAGTAAAAAGACAGCTAATGACCCGAACAGCCGCATAAACAAGAGCTTACGGAAGTGGAATTGCTGATGCCTGCAAAGTCTGAAAAACAGCGGCGTTACATGGCTATGGCATACAACGACCCAGATATGGGTGTACCAAAAGAGGTTGCAAAAAAGTTTATGAACAAACCAGCGAAAGGGTATAAAGGGGGTGGTATGCCTGATCTAACAGGGGACGGCAAGATCACACAAGCTGACGTTCTAAAAGGACGCGGTGTGTTTAAAAAAGGCGGCAAAGTACGTGGCTGCGGCATGGCCCGTGGCGGTGCTGTACGCGAATGTAAAATCGTAAAGATGAAAGGAGCCTAAGATGGCTAAAAAAGGTCGTAACCTGATGGGTGGTCGTAACCCAAAACGTAAAAAAGCCATCGACGAAACTGTAGGTGAAGCAATGTCCAGCGGCGGTATGGAAAGTAGCCCACGTCCTCGTGCCCGTCCTAGTAAACCACCTATGAAACGTCCTATGGCTACATCACTACGTCCCCGTGCCCGTCCTGATGATATGCCTACTGTGGATGAAATGGGGGCCATAAAACGCGGCAATCGTGCAGCAATGCGTGAAGCCTATGACCAACAAACTTTGGCAGGTGGCATGAAGTACGGCGGCAAAGTTAAAAAGATGCGCAATGGTGGCAAAGTACGTGGTGCAGGTATGGCTAAAAAAGGCGTACGCGCCTGTAAAATGAGGTAACCATGCGTAAATACTACCGTAAATCTGGTTGTGGCTGTGATTCTTGCAGTAAGGGCTACAAAAAAGGTGGTTCGGTAAAAGACGCATGTTATCATAAGGTAAAACGGCAATATAAAGTTTTTCCGTCAGCCTACGCCTCTGGTGCTATAGCTAAGTGTAGGAAGAAGAAAGCGGGTAAATAATGGCAGTTCGCAAGACGGCAAAAGGTGCAGCACTTAAACGATGGTTCAAAGAGGACTGGAAGGATGTGCGTACTGGTAAGGCTTGCGGGCGCAAAGCAGGGGAAAAACGCGGTACACCGTATTGTAGACCTACAAAACGTGTGTCTAGCAAAACTCCTAAAACAAGTGGTGAAATGAGTTCCGCCGAAAAACGGAGCAAAATTGCACAGAAGAAACGATTGGGTCAACCTGCGGGTAAACCACGTAGAGTGTCCCCAGCTAAACGAAAAAGGAAGGCATAATGGAAGTTTTCCAAAATGGCAGGTTCTCTACGGGTGAACCAGTGTACCAGATAGGCACAAGAAACGCTGATGGTACATATAACGTGGAAGTTTTTGACCTTATGACTAAGGGAGAAGCGGACGCGAAGCTACTAGCAATGGGTGGGCAACCTGCTGCCCCTAAACCAAAAGTTAAGGTTCCCACCGTTGCTAGAATTAAGGCTATGACTAAGAACGAATTAGAGGCTATGATGCGTTCAGAAGGCGTAGAGCTTGATAGACGGAAAGCAAAAAATACTCTCGTTGCGCAAGTCATCAAGCACTTTAAGGATAAGTAATTATGGCTACATCAGGTACCACAGCGTTTAACATGGACTTCACGGAGATTGCCGAAGAAGCATGGGAGCGTGCGGGCCGTGAAATGCGTTCTGGGTATGACCTACGCACTGCCAGACGTTCTATGAACCTTATGACTATTGAGTGGCAGAACCGTGGTATCAATATGTGGACTATTGATTCTGGCACGATAAACCTAGTGGAAGGCACCACACAGTACACTTTACCAGCAGATACTATTGATTTGCTTGAACACCAAATACGTACTAACAGTGGTAACTCTGCGACACAATCTGATCTTACCATAAGCAGAATTAGTGTAAGCACGTACGCGTCTATACCTAACAAGTTAACACAAGGGCGTCCCATACAGCTTTACGTGGAGCGTTTACGTGATGCCCCTAAAGTAAATGTGTGGCCTGTACCTGATAACAACGATTATGTGCTATACTACTGGCGTATGCGCCGTATTGAAGACGCTGGATCGGGTGTTGAGACTGCGGATATGAACTTCCGTTTTTTCCCGTGCCTTGTGGCTGGTCTGGCGTATCATATTGCTATGAAGGTTCCCGAGTTAGCAGAGCGTATCCCTATGCTAAAAGCTACATACGATGAACAGTTCGATCTAGCTGCGGGTGAAGATAGAGAAAAAACGGCTGCACGGTTTGTGCCTAGAATGGGTAGGATTGCGTAATGACGAATAGATTTGCATCAGGTACAAAAGCGTTAGCGCTCTGTGATGTATGCGGGTTCCAGTACAAGTTACGGGAGCTTAAAAACCTATTTGTCAAAGGCCGTGATACAAATATAAAGGCGTGTCCTGAATGTTGGGATCCTGACCACCCGCAGCTTAAACTTGGCGAGTTCCCAGTGGACGACCCGCAAGCTATACGCAATCCACGCCCGGATCAAAGTCTAGCCGCGTCAGGTGATACTAGTAGTAGAGCTATACAGTGGGGATGGAACCCTGTAGGTGGTGGTGACGATCCGTTTGGGCTTGTGCCTAACTCGTTAGTTGGTACTGGATTTGTTGGTACTGTTAGTGTAGTTATATCGTAGGAGGTATGTAATGCCAAAAGTAGGAAACAAATCTTTTCCCTATACGGCAGCGGGGAAAAAGAAAGCAAAAGCCCACGCCAAAAAGACGGGCAAGAAGATGACATCTGCTTATAAATCTGGTGGCGGTGTTAAAATTCGTGGCACAGGTGCGGCTACAAAAGGTCTTATGGCTCGTGGGCCTATGGGGTAAGTTATGAACTATACCGAGTTGAAGACTAATATAGAAGACATTTGTGAGAGTTCGTTCACAGATGCTCAACTCGCTATGTTCACGGAGCAGGCCGAACAGAAAATATATAGCACAGTGCAGATACCTGCGCTGCGTAGAAATGTTACTGGGTCTGTAACCACAAATAACAAATACCTTACAGCCCCTACGGACTTTCTGTACACATATTCGCTTGCGCTAGTAGATAGCGATGGAGCGTATCACTACCTAATAAATAAGGATGTGAACTTTATCAGAGAAGCGTACCCTACACCCACATCTGTAGGACTTCCCAAACACTATGCGTACTTTGACGATGCTTCTTTCATATTAGGTCCAACGCCTGACAGTAATTATACTGCGGAGCTTCACTATGGGTATTATCCACCGTCAATCGTTACGGCAGGCACCACTTGGCTTGGGGATGAGTTTGATTCTGCTTTACTCAACGGTGCGCTCATTGAAGCGATACGATTCCTGAAGGGCGAACCGGATGTAGTTCAGAACTATGAAAAGATGTATTTGCAATCTGTAACGCTGTTAAAGGCTCTTGGAGAAGGTAAATTACGTGAAGACGCCTATCGCTCGGGACAGTTCCGAGTGCCAGTAAGTTAAAGGAGACTAGATATGGCTATAACACAGGCGATGTGTACCAGTTTCAAGCAAGCGCTGCTTGATGGTGAAATGGACTTTAGTAGCGATACGGCGCAAACATTTAAGATTGCTCTGTATACGTCCAGCGCGACATTGAGTGCTGCTACCACAGCATATACCACGTCAAATGAGGTATCTGGCACTGGATATACAGCAGGCGGGAATACACTTACTATATCCACAAACCCAACAAATGGTGGGTCTGGCACTACTGTATACCTAAGTTTTTCCAACACTACATGGACATCATCTACAATCACTGCTCGCGGTGCGTTGATCTACAAATCTGGTGGCACTAACCCGTCAGTTGCAGTGCTGGATTTTGGTTCTGATAAATCGTCTTCAAACGGAGATTTTCAAATCCAGTTCCCAACAGCGGATT